>JAEEGJ010003622.1_pt1 | contig 57639 bp, 36 predicted proteins | sample 8958761 | NCBI WGS metagenome assembly JAEEGJ01 (sample SAMN16246546, study PRJNA631951) | gut metagenome | biome: gut microbiome; feature: rumen; material: RS-attached | host: Bos | place: Iran: Karaj | collected 2018-10 | reverse complement strand
GTTGGTGGTCGTGCCGAGCAGCATGATGATTGAGCCGATAATCACGGCCACACCGATGACCTGGTTGATGATCTTGATTCCGTTATCGTCGAACTTCGTGCGGATCTTGTCGACCAGCCAAGTCAGTCCCCACCACCAGAGCATGGCACCGCCGACGATGCTTGCAAAGCCCACCAGCATCTCGAACGGATGGTTGGGCAGCACGAAGGCGAACTGCGCATACATGGCCAAGAAAAGGAAGATAATCAGCGGATTGGAGAACGTCACCAGGAAGGCCGTCCACGTGTTGTACCAGAGCGTGCCTTTCTGCTGCCCTGACTGGTGCATCTTCTTTGTCGGGTCACTATAATAGGTGTACAGTCCGAAGCAGAGCAGCATCACGCTACCGGCAATCTGCAGGTAGAAGCGGTTCTGGTCGTTGCTGATGAGGTCCATGACGAACGACATACCGAAGCCGGCGATGGCCGCATAGATGATGTCGCTCGCGGCGGCCCCTATGCCCGTGGCCATTCCGAACCAGCGCCCCTTGTTCAGCGTACGCTGCACACAAAGTATACCCACCGGCCCCATCGGCGCCGATGCAATCATCCCAATGAGCATGCCCTTGAAGATGAAGTCTAATATGTTGATTGGCACGTGAAACGGCATTGCGACTGCAAAGTTACAAATAAATCCCCGAACGGCCAAGCAATTCCGTGATTGTTTTTAAAGTATTGTCTCTTTATTTCCTCATTCGGCCACCTCGCTATCACCAGGCGCCACCTCATCAAAGCGAGGCGGCACCTAATTAAAACGTAAAGAAAGGAAGGAGACATCAGACAATTGTTAAATAAATGTAAAAGCATCGGAATCAAACGGAGGCGGTGCCATTTTCTCGTTGAAAATCAGTAACTTTGCAGCCGCTTTGCCCAAAAAGGGCAGATAGGAGTCAGGACAGGCGCTGCTTCTATGGATTATTAACCCGAAAAAACCGACCTGGTAAACGTCTGTTCAGGTCAAAAACATGCCCTATTCGTGAGAATGGGCAACGAGAAACAAAATTATGTCAGAATTAACAAAGAACGTTAAGCCGCTCGACGACTTCAATTGGGAAGAGTTTGAGAATGGCACCGTAGCGAACGTCAGCAGAGAAGAGCTCGACAAGGCCTACGACGAAACCCTGAACAAAGTAGCCGACCATCAGGTAGTTGACGGTAAGGTCATCTCGGTTGACAAGAAGGAAGTTGTTGTCAACATCGGTTACAAGAGCGACGGTATCATCCCCGCTTCTGAATTCCGCTACAACCCCGACCTGAAGATTGGCGACACCGTAGAGGTCTACGTGGAGAGCGCCGAGGACAAGAAGGGCCAGCTGCTGCTGTCGCACAAGAAGGCTCGCCTGAGCAAGGCTTGGGACCGCGTCAACGCTGCCCTCGAGAGCGAGGAGATTGTACAGGGCTTCATCAAGTGCCGCACGAAGGGCGGTATGATTGTCGACGTCTTCGGTATCGAGGCATTCCTGCCCGGTTCGCAGATCGACGTTCACCCCATACGCGACTACGACCAGTTTGTTGGTAAGACAATGGAGTTCAAGATTGTGAAGATCAACCAGGAGTTCCGCAACGTCGTCGTCTCGCACAAAGCTCTCATCGAGGCCGAGCTCGAGGCACAGAAGAAGGAGATTATCGGCAAGCTCGAGAAGGGTCAGATTCTGGAAGGTACGGTCAAGAACATCACCTCGTACGGCGTATTCGTCGACCTGGGCGGTGTGGACGGACTCATCCATATCACCGACCTCAGCTGGGGCCGCGTCGACGACCCGAAGAAGGTTGTCGAACTCGACCAGAAGATCAATGTCGTTATCCTCGACTTCGACGACGAGAAGAAGCGCATTGCCCTCGGTCTGAAGCAGCTCACGCCGCATCCTTGGGATGCTCTGGATGCCGACCTGAAGGTTGGCGACCACGTGAAGGGTAAGGTTGTCGTGATTGCCGACTACGGCGCATTCGTTGAGATTCAGCCCGGTGTCGAGGGTCTGATTCACGTCAGCGAGATGTCGTGGAGCCAGCACCTGCGCTCGGCTCAGGAGTTCCTGAAGGTTGGCGACGAGGTGGAGGCAGTCATCCTGACTCTCGACCGCGAGGAGCGCAAGATGTCGCTCGGCATCAAGCAGCTGAAGGAAGATCCGTGGGAGGCTATCGAGTCGAAGTATCCCGTCGGTTCGAAGCACACCGCAAAGGTTCGTAACTTCACCAACTTCGGCGTATTCGTTGAGCTGGAGGAGGGTGTCGACGGCCTGATCCACATCAGCGACCTGAGCTGGACCAAGAAGGTGAAGCATCCCTCTGAGTTCACACAGGTTGGCGCACAGATTGACGTCATCGTGCTCGACATCGACAAGGAGAACCGCCGCCTGAGCCTCGGCCACAAGCAGCTGGAGGACAATCCTTGGGACGTGTTCGAGGAGAAGTACACCGTCGGCTCTGTCCACACCGGTAAGATTACCGAACTGCTGGAGAAGGGTGCCGTCGTTGCACTCGACGAGAACGTTGAGGGCTTCGCTACCCCGAAGCACCTGGTCAAGGAGGACGGCTCGCAGGCCCAGCAGGGCGAGGAGCTGCCGTTCAAGGTGATTGAGTTCAACAAGGACTCGAAGCGCATCATCCTGAGCCACAGCCGCACCTTCGAAGATCCGAAGCGTGAGGAAAAGGCTGCCGCCAAGAAGGCCGCTCCGCGTGCTGCCAAGAAGGACGACACGCCGAAGATTGAGAATGTTGCCGCAAGCACCACGCTGGGCGACATCGACGTACTGGCTGAACTGAAGGCCAAGATGGAGAAAGGCGAGTAAAAAAAAACGCTAAATTCCGTTAAATATTAGCGGTAGGGTGTAAAAATAACACCTTACCGCTCTTTTTTTCTGCTTTTTTCATTGTCGTTTCAAATAAAAGTTGTAAATTTACACCCAAAATCTGAAAACACATTAATTTACACTAAAAACCAATTACAATGAAAAGCTTAAAAGGTAGCATTTTAGGCATGGGCGTTGCTATGGCAATGCTTACTGCTTGTGATGGCGGACAGCAGGCTCCGCAGCTCACGGCATCGGGTCTCGACCCTGCCAAGTTTGACACCACACTTCAGGACAAGCCGGTGAAGCTCTTCACGCTGAAGAACCAGAACGGCATGGAGGTGTGCATCACCAACTACGGCGCACGTGTGGTTTCGCTCGTCGTGCCCGACAAGGACGGCAAGCCCACCGACGTGGTGCTGGGCTTCGACAACATTGCTCAGTATGCTGACACGCTGAACTCGCCCACCGACTACGGTTCCTCAGTAGGACGCTATGCCAACCGCATCTGCGACGGCAAGTTCAAGATTGGCAATGAGACTTACCAGCTGCGCCAGAACGACCCGCATGAGGGCGACACCCGCATCCATTGCTTGCACGGCGGCGGCGCCACCGGCTGGATGAACAAGGTCTACGACGCTGAGCAGGTTGACGAGACAACGCTGAAGCTGACCATCGTGGCCGAGGACGGCGAGAACGGATTCCCTGGAACCGTCACAGCCGTAACGACCTACAAGGTTACTGCCGACAACACGCTCGACATCACCTGGGAGGCAGAAACCGACAAGCCGACCATCATCAACCAGACCAACCACAACTACTACAACCTGAGCGGCGACCTTGAGAACCCCGGCTACGACCAGGTGCTCTACGTCAACGCCGACAACTTCACCGAGGCTGACTTCAGCTATATGCCTACGGGCAAGATTCTGCCTGTCGAGGGCACCCCGATGGACTTCCGCACGCCGCACGCCGTTGGCGACAGCATCAAGTCGGAGTACTACCAGACGAAGAACGCTCACGGATATGACCACAACTGGTGTCTGAACACCTATAAGGACGGCAAGGGCGACGACACGCAGGTCTGCGCCAGCCTCTACAGCCCCAAGAGCGGCATCTTCATGGAGATGTTCACCAACGAGCCGGGCGTACAGGTCTACAGCGGCAACTTCCAGGGCGTCGGCGGCGAGGAGAACATCGTCCGCAAGCTCGGCAAGAAGTATCCGCAGCACGTCAGCATCTGTCTTGAGAGCCAGAAGTTCCCCGACAGCCCCAACCATCCGGAGTGGGCCAGCCCCGTGCTGAATCCCGGCGAGAAGTACTTCAGCCACGCTGCCTATAAATTCTCAATCAAGTAAACGACTATGGCACAGACAGAAAACGGTAGCAAGAGCTATCTGATCAGTATTGTGATGGTAGCCGTCCTGGGCGGTCTGCTGTTCGGTTACGACACCGCCGTCATCTCGGGCGCTGAGAAGGGTCTGCAGGCTTTCTTCATGGAGGCCAAGGACTTTGCCTATACCGACGGCTGGCACGGTTTCACCTCTGCTTCAGCCCTCATCGGCTGCATCATCGGTTCGGCCCTCTCGGGCTTCCTGGCCACAAACCTCGGCCGCAAGAAGTCGCTGATTATCGCCGGCTTGCTGTTCTTCGTATCGGCACTTGGTTCAATGGAGCCTGAGTTCCTGTTCTTCGAGCATGGCACACCCTCCTACTCTCTGCTGATTATGTTCAACATCTATCGCGTCATCGGCGGTATCGGCGTAGGTCTGGCTTCGGCCATCTGCCCGATGTACATCGGCGAGGTTGCTCCCTCTAACATTCGCGGTATGCTGGTCTCATGGAACCAGTTCGCCATTATCTTCGGTCAGCTGGTGGTCTACTTCGTCAACTTCTTCATCCTGGGCGACCACATCCAGCCGCTCGTCGAGGAAATGGGTAAGGGCATTGCCGCCATCAATCCCGCTGCACAATGGACGGTGACTACGGGCTGGCGCTATATGTTCGGTAGCGAGGCTGTGCCAGCAGGACTCTTCGCCCTGCTCATCTGCTTCGTTCCTGAGACGCCGCGCTACCTGGTCAGCATCAATCAGGACCAGAAGGCTCTCGGCATCCTGTCGAAGATCAACGGTTCGACCAAGGCCGCCCAGATTCTGCAGGACATCAAGGACACGATGGTCGTGAAGACCGAGAAGCTGATGACCTACGGCGCTATGTGTATCTTCGTCGGCATCATGCTCTCCGTGTTCCAGCAGGCCGTCGGTATCAACGCCGTGCTCTACTACGCTCCGCGCATCTTCGGCGACATGGGTATGGACGACCCGATGATGCTGACCGTCTTCATGGGTATCATCAATATCACGTTTACGCTTGTGGCTGTGTTCACGGTCGAGAAGTGGGGTCGCAAGCCTCTGCTCATCTCTGGTTCGCTGGGCATGGCTTTGGGTGCATTCGGTGTGGCAGTTACCTTTGGTAATGACAGTCTCGCATTGGTTACAGCCGCTTCGTTGCTGGTCTACTCGGCTTCGTTCATGTTCTCATGGGGCCCCATCACGTGGGTGCTCATCGCCGAGATATTCCCCAACACCATTCGTGGTGGTGCTGTGGCCATCGCCGTTGCCTTCCAGTGGATCTTCAACTTCATCGTCAGCTCGACGTTTGTGCCCATGTTCAACATGCACCTGACTGAGGGCGACGACTTCGGCCACTGGTTTACCTACGGCCTCTACGGCATCATCTGCATCATCGCTGCCCTCTTCGTCTGGCGCTTAGTGCCTGAGACGAAAGGCAAGACGCTGGAGGACATGACCGCCATGTGGAAAAATCGCAAATAATGTAACAAATCAAAAATATTTTAATTACAAATCATCATGAATTGGAGTTCACGTGAATTCATTTGGCTCGACTGGACGGTACTTGCCGTTGGTGTGTTGGCCATCGTATGGGCGGTGTACCGCGCCATCAAGAAAGACAAGGAGAAAATGAAGGGTGCCGACTCGCAGGACTATCTGTTCGGCAAGGGCGAGCCCTGGTATGTAATCGGTATGGCCATCTTTGCTGCCAACATCGGCTCAGAGCACCTTGTTGGTCTCGCCGGTACTGGTGCCAAGGACGGTGTGGGTATGGCCCACTGGGAAATGCAGGGCTGGATGATCCTGATTCTCGGCTGGCTGTTCGTGCCCTTCTATCAGCTGCTCAACAACAAGATGGGCAAGATTATCACCATGCCCGACTTCCTGAAGTTCCGCTACACCCAGCGCACAGGCTCATGGCTCTCTATCATTACGCTCGTAGCCTACATCCTGACAAAGGTCTCGGTAACAGCCTTTACGGGTGGTATCTTCTTTGAGTATCTCATCGGCCTGCCCTTCTGGTGGGGTGCCCTCGGCCTCATCGCCATCACAGCCATCTTTACCGTCTTCGGCGGTATGAAGGGCGTGATGACCATGTCGGCCATCCAGACACCTATTCTTATTATAGGAGCATTCTTAGTGCTCTTCCTCGGTCTGTACACACTGGGTGGCGGCAGTATCGTTCAGGGCTGGGAAAACATGATGGCCTTCTGTAGCACGCTGCACGACGGCTACGGAACGACTCACATGTTCCACTGGGCCGACATCAACGCCTCGGGCACTCCCGACCCCCTCTACCATGAGTATCCCGGGTTTGTGGTGTTCATTGGTGCCTCTATCATCGGTTTCTGGTACTGGTGTACCGACCAGCACATTGTTCAGCGTGTGCTTGGTCAGCAGAAGGGTGAGAGCAACGTGGAGGTGATGAAGCGCGCCCGTCGCGGCACCATCGCTGCAGGCTACTTCAAACTCCTTCCTGTATTTATGTTCCTTATCCCCGGTATGGTGGCTATGGCTCTGGCCAACGGTGGTTTTGGCGACTTCGGTATCCAGATGGATATTGCCAACCAGCACGACACCGACGGTGCCTTTGCCATGATGGTGAAAAGCATTCTGCCTGCAGGTATCAAGGGCTTCGTGACCATCGGCTTCATCTGCGCCCTTGTCACGTCGCTTGCTGCATTCTTCAACTCGTGCGCCACGCTGTTCACCGAGGACTTCTACAAGCCCATGAAGAAGGGCCTGAGCGAGGCCCACTACGTGCTCGTTGGCCGTATCGCAACCGTCGTGGTCGTTGTTCTCGGTCTGCTCTGGCTTCCCGTCATGATGGGTATGGGCAACCTCTACAGCTATCTGCAGGGCATTCAGTCGCTGCTGGCTCCGTCGATGGTGGCTGTCTTCACGCTGGGTATTCTCTCTAAGAAGATTACGCCGAAGGCTGGTGAATGGGGCCTCATTGGTGGTTTCATCATCGGTATGCTGCGACTGGTGACTAACGTTATCACGGATACAGGTTCTGCTCAGATGGACGGTGCCTTCTGGAATGCCACCACATGGTTCTGGCAGACCAACTGGCTCGTCTTCGAGTGCTGGCTGCTGGTATTCATTGTGCTGCTGATGGTGTGTGTGTCGTTCTTTACTCCCGCACCCACAGCCGAACAGAAGGATGCCATCACCTTTACAGCAGACTATCGCAAGCAGATTGCCCAAAGCTGGGATGTATGGGACATTGTGGGTACCCTCGGTGTTCTCTTCCTCTGTGGCTGCTTCTACTGGTACTTCTTCTAAGAGCAGGAAATGACCTACTACAGCCAACACTCGAAAGTCTGGGTCTCGGTGGACTGCATTATCTTCGGCTTCGACGAAGGCAAGCTGAAGGTGCTCATCGGCCGCAGACAGATGGATCCCGGACGCGGTGAATGGAGCCTCTACGGAGGCTTCGTCGCCGCCGACGAGAGCATCGACGACGCCGCCACGCGCACGGTTTCGGAACTGACGGGACTCAACAACCTGTATATGCGACAGGTGGGAGCCTTCGGGCGCATTGACCGCGACCCGGGCGAGCGCGTCATTTCCATCGCCTACTATGCTTTAATCAATGTGAAGGACTACGACGAGCGGCTGCGGTTGGATCATGGGGTCGAGTGGATGAACGTTGAGGAACTGCCGAAACTCTACTCCGACCACAACGAGATGATTCGCAAGGCACGAAAACTGATGCGCCAGAAGCTGCGCACGGAGCCTGTCGGATTCCGGCTGCTGCCCGACCTGTTCACGCTGACGCAGCTGCAGAAACTCTACGAGGCTGTAAACGGCGCGGAGCTCGACAAGCGCAACTTCCGCAAGCGCATCAAGGAAATGGACTATATCGAGAAGACCGAACTCATTGACAAAACAGGGTCGAAGCGTGGTGCCTATCTCTACCGCTTCAACAAGCGGGCGTACCACGAAGACCCCAACTTTAAACTATAAACATTATGTTAGAAGAACTCAAACAGAAAGTATTCAAGGCCAACCTCGACTTGGTCAAGCAGGGGCTGGTCATCTTCACCTGGGGCAACGTCTCAGGCATCGACCGCGAAAAAGGTCTGGTAGTCATCAAGCCCTCCGGCGTTGACTACGACGTGATGAAAGCTGAAGACATGGTGGTCGTCGACCTCGAGACGGGCAAAGTCGTCGAGGGTAACCTCAACCCGTCGAGCGACACGCCTACACACCTTGTCCTGTATAAGGCATTTCCCAACATCCAGGGTGTCGTCCACACCCACTCCACTTATGCCACTGCCTTTGCCCAGGCCGGTCGCGACATCCCCAACATCGGCACCACTCACGCCGACTACTTCTATCAGGACATCCCCTGCACGCGCGACATGACCGAGGCTGAGGTGAAGGGCCAGTACGAGCTGGAGACGGGTAACGTCATCGTCGACGAAATTCTGAACATCCGCAAGATCAATCCTGACCACACGCCCGCCGTCCTGGTGAAGAACCACGGCCCGTTCTCGTGGGGCACGTCGCCCGACAACGCCGTCTACAACGCCAAGGTGATGGAGCAGTGCGCCAAGATGGCCTTCGTCTCGTTCTCGATCAACCCGAACACGACGATGAATCCCCTGCTGGTCGAGAAGCACTACATGCGCAAGCACGGACCTAATGCCTACTACGGACAAAAAGGACAGAAACATTAATCAATAACTTAAAAACAATTACAAACAATGAAAGCATTCGAGAATTACGAGATTTGGTGGGTAACTGGCGCACAGTTGCTCTATGGTGGTGACGCAGTGGTGGCCGTTGACGGACACTCAAAGGAGATGGTCGAGGGCCTGAACGCCTCGGGCAACATCCCTGTGAAGATTGTATATAAGGGCACGGCCAACAGCTCGAAGGAAGTAGAGCAGGTGATGCTGGCTGCCAACAACGACGAGAAGTGCGTGGGTATCATCACTTGGATGCACACCTTCTCGCCCGCAAAGATGTGGATCAAGGGCCTGCAGCAGCTTCAGAAGCCCCTACTCCACTTCCACACCCAGTACAATGCCGAGATTCCCTGGGCCGACATCGATATGGACTTCATGAACCTCAACCAGTCGGCTCACGGCGACATCGAGTTCGGACACATCTGCACCCGCATGCGCGTGGCCCGCAAGGTGGTCTGCGGCTACTGGAAGGACGAGAAGGCTCAGAAGCAGATTGCCGTCTGGGCTCGCGTGGCTGCCGGTGTGGCCGATGCCCACAACGTGCGCTGCCTGATGTTCGGTATGAACATGAACAACGTGGCCGTCACCGACGGTGACCGTGTGGAGTTCGAGCAGCGTCTCGGCTACCATGTTGACTACTACCCCGTAAGCTCGCTGATGGACTACTTCAAGAAGGTGACCGACGCTGAGGCCGACGAGCTGGTTGAGGAGTATAAGAAGCTCTATACCATCAAGATAGACGAAAGCGGTGAAGCTGTTTATTGGGAGAAGGTGAAGAATGCCGCCAAGGCCGAGATTGCCCTGCGCCGCGTACTGAAGGACGAGGGCGCTACCGCCTTTACCACCAACTTCGACGACCTGGGCGATGCCGACATCGACGATCCCAACTTCTGCGGCTTCGACCAGATTCCCGGTCTGGCTTCGCAGCGCCTGATGCAGGAGGGCTACGGCTTTGGTGCCGAGGGCGACTGGAAGACGGCCTGTCTCTATCGCACGCTGTGGGTCATCCAGCAGGGCATGCCCACCGGCTGCTCGTTCCTCGAGGACTACACGCTGAACTTTGCCGGCGACCGCTCGTCGTGCCTGCAGAGCCACATGCTCGAGATCTGCCCGCTCATCGCTACCGACAAGCCCAAGCTCGAGGTCCACTTCCTCGGCATCGGTATCCGCAAGCAGCAGACCGCCCGCCTGGTGTTCACCTCGAAGACCGGCGCTGGCATCAAGGCTACAGTCGTCGACCTGGGCAACCGCTTCCGCCTCATCTCGCAGGAGGTTGAGTGCATCGAGCCGAAGCCCATGCCCAAGCTCCCCGTTGCCTCTGCTCTCTGGATTCCCCAACCCACCTTCGAGATTGGCGCTGCTGCCTGGATCCTGGCCGGTGGTACCCACCACTCAGCCTTCTCCTACGACATCAACGAGGAGTACTGGGAGGACTTTGCCGAGATGCTGGGCATCGAGTATGTCAAGATCAACAAGCAGACCAACATCGCCGACTTCAAGCAGACACTCCGCAACAACGAGGTCTACTTCATGCTGAACAAGGCTCTGAAGTAAACGGGCTACGTTTTTATATCTTAACAGTCAAGAGAGGGCGTACACTTTTCCCTGTACGCCCTCTCTGTTTTTTACCCAAACTTTTGCTGAACAAAACCGACGGTTCGTTGAAATAGTTTTGCTGAAAGCCAGTTTGTGCCTACCTTTGCTGCGTCAAAAGAATAAATACTTAAAAACTACAAACGATATGAAGAAGATGAAAAATTTAGTTGTGCTTGCTGCATCCGTAGCAGTGATGACGTGCTGTTCGACAGAAGACCCGATTGAGGACTATACGAACAACGAGAGTTGGAACAATGGCGCCAACATGCCGGGTGGCAACATGCCAGACAGTAACGGCAGTTCGGCCACGACAGGCACTCTGGCCACGTTCGACGTTGCCATCGACAAGACAACAGCCGAGCCGACCGCTGTGGCAGCAGAGTACTTCCCCGACGAGGAGGACGAACTGGCCAACAACTCGTTCACGACGGAGGTGGCCATCGACATGGCAAATCCCGTAGCAAAGACGGTGAACGGCGTTGAGGTAACGGTCGACGGCGGGCATGTGACTGCCAATCACGGTGCGATCAAACAGGTGTGCTACGTGGTAAGCGGCACGACGCAGAACGGCTCGCTGACCATCCTCGGCGACAAGAAATACGCCGTCAGGCTGAACGGTACGAGCATCACCAATCCCGACTCGGCTGCCCTGAACCTGCTCAGCGGCAAGCGGGCCTTCATCCTGTTGGCCGACGGCACCACCAACACGCTGGCCGACGGAACGGGCGGCAGTCAGAAGGGTGCCCTCTACTGCAAGGGCAAGCTGCTCTTCAACGGCAGCGGCTCGCTGAACGTGACCGGCAACTCGAACAATGGCATTCACTCGGCCGACTACATCGCGTTCGCCAAGGGCAACAACGTCTACGTGAAGTCGACTGCCAATCACGGCATCAAGGCCAATGACGGCATCTTCATCAACGGCGGCATCCTGAACGTCGAGGTATCGGCAGCGGCAGCCAAGGGGCTGAACTGCGAGAGCAACATCATCGTCAATGGCGGGCGTACCACCGTGCTGACCACAGGCAACGGCACCTACGACAGCGACGACCGCGAGGCCAAGGGTGCTGCAGCCGTCAAGGCCGACTCGGCGCTGACCGTCAACGGCGGCGAGCTTTGGCTGAAGAGCACCGGTTCGGGCGGCAAGGGCATTAATGTCGACATGGAGGCAAACTTCAATGGCGGCAACGTCTACGTGGTGACCACAGGCGCACAGTTCAGGAGCAATAACGACACCGCATCGCCCAAGGGCATCAAGGCCGACGGCAACATCACGGTCAGCGGAGGCCGTATATGGGTGCGCACATCGGGCAATAACGGCGAGGGCATCGAGACGAAGAAGGAACTCAGCATAACGGGCGGCGAGGTGGCCAGCTATGCCTACGATGATGCCGTCAACTCGAAGGGCACGATGACCGTCAGCGGCGGCTATGTCTACGCCCACGGCCGGCAGAACGACGGACTCGACGCCAACGGCAACTGCTACATCAAGGGGGGCACGGTCTTTGCCATCTGCTCAGGACAGCCCGAGGTGGCCATCGATGCCAATACCGAGGGCGGCTACAAACTCTATGTCACAGGCGGCACCATCGTCGCCGTAGGTGGTCTGGAGAATGGCAGCAGTCTGTCGCAGTCGTGCTATCAGGCCTCGTCGTGGTCGCCCGCTACCTGGTATGCTCTGACTGACGGCACGGGGACCTTCGCGTTCCAGACACCGTCGAATGGGGGCTCGGGGCTTGTTGTGTCGGCAGCAGCGCAGCCTTCGCTCCAGCAGGGTGTGAGTGTCAGCGGTGGCACCGCCTACTTCGGCGGTCTGGGCAATGCCGACGGCAACGTCAGCGGTGGGTCCGATGTATCGTTGTCTGCCTATACCGGCGGCAACGGCATGGGCGGCGGACCACGCAGATAGCGGGTTGCCCAAAAAGTGCCAGCTTTTCCGAAAAAGGCGGCGGGTTTTGCGAAAAAGGCGGCGGGTTTTGTGAAAAAGGCGGCGGGTTTTGCGAAAAAGGCGGCGGGTTTTGAAAATCCCAGGCCGTGGGACAAATTTATTCTGCCTGCCACGAAGGTGTAGGTTCAAGTGTCGGTTCCTGCCCCGAAGCAAGCCGAAAAGCCTCTTGATTGCCCCACATTCTTACAGCTTGCTTCTATATATATGATTGCTACTTACACTTTATATCCTACACTTCCGACACTTCCTACACCTAAAAAAGTTCAACAGGTGCAGGAAGTGTCGGAAGTGTAGGTTGGTTTCTGTGAATGACAATTATATACGCGAGAAGCACTGCGTGGAACCGTCATCAGCGAGGGAACGCAATCAACGCAGGTATTTCAGAATCAGCCAAGCGCCGAATACCTGCAGGAGCAGACCGGGCCAGCCTATGATGAAGTCGGCAACGGTGGCGGCAATGCCACCGGTGAGTGCCAGCTCGCCGATGCAGCCAATAGCCTGACTGACGAGGACAACACCAATGAACAGCGGCAGGCTGACAGTCTTAAAGCGCTGGGCGGCCAGTCCGGCGACGAGGGCGAGGACGGCGAGCTTCAGCGTCATCACGGGCATCATCTCTGTGGCGGGCATTCCCGTCAGCAGATGGTTGACCAGTGGCGACGCGACGGCAGCCAGGAGTCCCGTCTTCCAACCGAACTTATAGGCTCCGGCGAGGATGACCAGCGACAGGGGCGAGAAGATGATGCCGCCCTGCGGGATGAGGTGGAACACTTGAGGCAACACTAAGTTGCAGGCCACGAACACCGCTGCCCACAGGTAGGTCTTTGCCTCGTCATAGTTCAATGTGTAAAGTCTTGCGTTTGCTTCCATTTTTGTTTATTGATGAGTGTTTAATGTTTAGAAGTTCAGGCTGACGCCGCCCATGAAGGTGGCGCGGGGCATGGGATAGCCGAGATTGATCTCGTATTTTTGCGCAAGAAGGTTCTCACTGCGCACCCAGAGGCTGATATTGCGCATGAGGGCGTAGGTGACAGAGGCGTTGAGCAGCCAGAAGTTCTCCTTCGTCTCGGCGTCGCCCACGGCGGTGTAGAGGTTCTCGATACGCTGCAGGCCCAGCGTAGCAAACCACTTGCCCTGATGATAGTCGGCACCGATATAGCCCATGCCTTCAGGCGCAGCCACCACCTTGTTCTTCATGTGCAGGTAGGCCGAGTTGGCGCGGACGTCGATGTAACGACCAATGGGATATTTCACTTCCAGCTCGAAGCCCCAGTTCTCAATCTCGCCGGTATTCATGTTACGCGGTTTACCGTCGACAGGCATTGTCTGGATCATATTGTCGCCCTTGATATAGAAGAGGTTCGCACCGTAGGTAAAACCGTCGCTCAAACGATGGCGCCACGACAGCTCGTAGTTCCAGAGGCGCTCAGGCTTGAGGTCGGTGTTCGACGGGGGATAGAGATACATCTCACGCATCGACGGGTTGCGGAAGCCCTTGCTGGCCATTGCCTTGATCTCGCCAGTATCAATTGGACGCACGACGACGCCCGCCTGCGGCACAAACTCCGTGCCGGTGATGGAGTGATGGTCGAGGCGCGCGCCAAGGTCGACAGTGAGCCACTCCAGAAGATCCTGACGGAAGTCGACGTAACCGGCAATCTCGTTGCGGTACGACTTGCCGCTCTGCTTGTTGGGCGTATCGAGCACGTCGCCCGTCTCCTTCGAAGTGTAGTAGGCGTTGCCGTAGATGTGCATATAGTCGGCACCGACGGTTAAGCCTCCCCCCAGCCCCCTCCCGAAGAGGGGGAGATTGATGTGCTGATACCAGGAGACGCCCGTCAGCGCGTCCTTCGAGCGGAAGTAGCGGGCTGTGGGTTTGGTGGGGTCGGCGGTGCCGTCGTCAATTTTGTGGCGGCCGAAGTTCGAGTAGACGCTCACGGCACCACTCGTGCGACCGTAGTGGTTCTCGACGGCTGCCGAGACCACGCCGCGCGTAATCCACTGGTCGGCGTCGTACATCGGCTTTTCGGCAGAGCCGGGATAGCTGGCGTTGAAGCGCGTCAGGTTGGCATCGACGTAGGCGTTCCAGTGGTCGTTGAGGTCGTAGCCCAGCTTCATGTAGCCGCCATACTGCTCGAAGCCTATGCGGGGACGGTGGTTGTCGGTGCGGTTATACTGCGCGGCAACAGTACTGCTGAACTTGCCGCTGCGCACTTGGTTGGAGGCCTCCGTCTGTACGGTGCCATAGCTGCCAGCTCCCACCGTCACGTTTGTCGCGATACCATCGCGACCTGCTTTGGAGCCACGAGTGACTATATTAAGAACGCCGCCCATCGCGTTAGAACCGTAGAGCACGGAAGCCGGGCCGCGCAGCACCTCGACACGCTCCACCATCATCGTCTGGTAACTGTCGGAGATGGGGTGGCCATAGATGCCCTGATACTGTGGATGGCCGTCGATGAGCACCATCAGCTGGCCCGCGCCGCCCGTGATGCCGCGCAGGTTGATACCCCCCGCAGCACCCGTTGACACGCCATAGCCCATCATCGACCGACTGGTGACGAAGAGTCCGGGCACCTCGCGCATCACCGTCGGCAGCACGCTTGGCTGATGTTCCGCCGTCAGCAGGTCGCGTCCGACGACGGTCACCGTCATCGGCAGATGCCGAACGTCGGTAGCATTGCGCGTACCCGTTACCACAACCTCCTGAAGTGCCAGCGAGTCGGCTGTTATTTGTGCCTGTGCCAGACTGACAGTCAGTCCGCACAGGGCAGTAATCATCGTTCTTCTCATTCCGATTTGTTTTTGCGTCTCGATTGTTGTTGGTTGCAAAGGTACAAAGAATTCCCCAAACCTGCAAGCAAAACAAGCGATTAATTACATTCCGGTCCACACCGCATGGAGCCGATGAAGCATGGTGGTGCTTTCGCCGCATGAGCCCGTATGCTGGATGTGAATGCCGCCGAAGGGATTGGAAGCAACGGGGGCCGAGAGACTGACGGCATGGGGCAGCGTGCCGTCGGCGGGACGGGGCGTGGTGGTCTCTACACGGGCTGTGAGCTGACCATTGGCATAGCTGAGGGCGATGGTGCAGCCCGTTCGGTAGCAGGTGGCGCTGACGGGGTCGGTCAGAGGGGTGACTACCCCATCCTTGTATTCCACCAACAGGAAGTCGACGGCCTTGGCGTGCTTCGCGGTGCGGACTATGCGGAGACCGTAGCCCGTCAACAAGCGCGTATCGAACTTCAGGCAGACGTCCATATACTGGCCCGTAGCCGAACCGAAGCCCTGGCCGGCAGTCTTCGTGGGGTCGACAATCAGCGTGAGAGACATATTACTATAGGTACGTTTGACAGGCGTATACCTCAGACGGGCACCCCGCTGCGCCTGCAACAAGCCCTTGCCGACAGCACCGTTGAAGCCCTCGCCATACTCCCACATCGGACGGTTGCGGTCGAAGCGCCAGTCGTAGGCATCGGTGTCGGCAGGCTTGTAGCCGTCAACGGTCCAGTAGCCTTCAATGACCTCCGGCTGCCACTGGCAGGGGAAGTCATGGAAGTCGGTCGAGAGGCTGTCGATGCATTTCTGGTGTTTCGCTTTCAACGTAACAGATGTGGCAGAGCCGTAGTCGCTGCGACTGGACTTCGGCTCGATAACGGCCGTAATGGTGCGGCCGGCGTCGGCTTCCGTCAGGTGGTATGTGCGCTGGGGAGCATCGTGGGTGGTACTGACGACGATGCCATCGCGCTGCCACGTGATGCGCGACTCGTCGCGGCAACCCTGCAGGTCGAGGCGATAGTCGAGCAAGAGGCTGTCGGCACGCCGGCTGATGCGCGGCTTGCGCAACAGGGCGGGCGGTGACAGCAGCGAGGGCTTTAGGACGATGCGGCTGGCCGCCTCGCGACCGTCGGCGGTAGTCGCGATGATACAGAAAGCGGCGTTTTCGCTTGTCTCGTTCGTCAGGGTGAAGGTGGCCTTACCACCGCTGGTTTGAGTGAGTGAGGCGAACGACTCGTAGCCAGGCTCTATGCGCCAGGTGGCGTCGCTGTCGGAGCTGAGGGTGAGTGTGGCGGGCGAGCGGAGGTCGGCCTCGTGGCGGCTGATGGCAAGGAAAGGCGGCTGGAGGGTGGCGCTGCAACGCTGTTGCAGCATAGGGGACATGAGGACGGTGTTGTCGGGGTGGCGGTTGCCGATGACGTAGGGCTTGCCGTTCAGCGTGAAGCCGCCCTGATAGCAGCGGAGCCAGCGCTGCGGATAGGCCGTCCAGCCGATGTAGATGCTGTCGTCGGGGGCGTGGTAGCGGCAGTCGACGATGGTCACGGGGCCACCCTGCTTGCAGAAGTACATCTCACGACTGGGGCCTTTCAGGTAGAAGTCGCAGTCGATGAACATCGCGCCACGTCCGAAGGTGCTCCAGAAGGGCTTCTGACCGTAGAGGTCGAAGTCGCAATGGCGGTAGACGGCCGTGCCATTGAGCGCATCGTCGGTACACTCGAAGTGGCAGTCCTCGTAGTAGGATTCGGTGGCTCCGTTCAGCGGATTCAGATTCAGGCGACTGATGAAGCGGACATTCTTAGCCAGCAGACTCCGGCCGTGAACGTAGCCGACGTGGGCCTGGGTGATGGCGTCGCTGCGCTTCTTGCGCGAGAGGGCGGGATTCAGCGGGTAGTCGAGGTCGACGTTGCAGAAATTGCCGAGCGTCAGGTTCTCCACCTGCAGCGAGTCGCAATAGATGTCGAACATCGTGAAGTTGCCGACGGCTCCCTGCATCTGTCCGCGGGCCGAGGCAAACACCGTGTTGCGGGCGTCGGCATCGAGTCCCACAAGCCGCAATACCTTACCACGAATAACGCAACCGAAGGGCTCGCGGCCATTCTCGCCACGCACCACCTCGGGCTGGTCGGGGTCGTCCACCCAGTAGACGCCTGGACGGACATAGAGCGTGGTGGTGTCGGCGAAGTGGGCTACGGCATCGCGGAAGCTGTTAAAGACAAAAGGCCTGGCCGCCGCCTCGTCGTCTGAGAGCGAGCCGTCGAGCAGCAGTTCGCGCTGGGCCGAAGCCAGCAGCGGCAAGAGAGCCAATGTCAGTAACAGTCTCCGCATGGTCATGTTGGCTTAGTCTTCGTCCATCGGATAGCGGACGCCCCACTTCCGGCGGAGGTCGTCCATGAGCTGCATCATGTAGAGCGTCTCGGCGTGAGACATCTCACGGGGTTCCTTCAGACCGTCGATGAGCGCCTGGCGGCAGGCCAGGAACTGGTACTCGTAGCCCGTAATCTGCTGCGGCACGCGAATGGTCTCTACGTAGGTGCGGTCGGGACCATTCACCGTAATTGTCTGGGGATTATTGATGTTGTCGATGATGAGATTACCCTCAGTGCCGGCAATGACGCCGATGTTGTCGCCCACACACTGTGCCGACGACTGTACGTTGGCCAGGATGCCGTCCTTGAGGATGATGGTGATGGCGTTGGTGAGGTCCATGCCCGTCGCCGACTTCACGCAATGGCCGTCGATGGTATCGATGTCGCTGTCGGTGAACATCCGCACGAAGTTCAGCGCATAGACGCCGAGGTCGAGCAAGGCACCGCCGCAGAGGTCGGGCCGCATGATGCGGGGCTTGTCGCCCATCGAGTAGCCCAGCGTGGCGGTAATGAGTCGGGGCTCACCGATACGCCCGTCGGCAATCAGCTTGCGCACGATGCCGACAGCAGGCTGGTAGCGCGTCCAGATGGCCTCAGCGAGGAAGACGCCTCGCTCGTGGGCCAGCTCAATGATTTCCTTTGTCTGACGGGCATTGGCCATAAACGCCTTCTCTACCAGACACGGCTTGCCGGCCAGCAGCGCCTCGCGCGTCACGTCGTAGTGGTGCGAGTGAGGCGTGCCGACATAGACGAGGTCTACGTCAGGGTCGGCAATCAGCTCCGCATACGAGCCGTATGCCTTTGCGATGTTCCACTTTGCGGCGAAAGCCTCTGCCGTTTCCTTCCTGCGCGACCCGACGGCGTAGGCCTCGCAGGTCTCCAGTCCATTCAGGGTGATGGCCGCCTTCTCGGCAATCCATCCCGTCCCGATTATTCCTACTTTCATAGTCATGACTTAATAAAATTTGACAACGTCGTCGAACGGACGGTGACGGGGCTGCACGGGCTCAGCAGCACGGTAGCCGAGGGCGATGACGGCCATCACGGTCTCATTCTCAGGGATGGCGAACAAGGCACGGAGCTTGTCGGCATCACGCATGCCCATGATAAGCGTGTCGAAACCCATGGCGCGGGCCTGCAGCACGAGGTAGCAGTTAGAAAGACCATTGTCGTAGGCTCCCCAGCCGTCGCCCACCTCATTGGCGGGGTTGCCGCGGAAAAAGCCCGACTTGCCGCGCTCGTAGGTCGAGACGATGAGCACGGGGGCGTTCTTGATGCGGTCCTTGTTGCTGCCCACGAGGTCCTGCACGGCGGCCAGCTTCTCAGGTGAGATGGCCACATAGTACTTTGTCGGCTGTTGGTTGGCCCACGAGGGTGCTTCTTGTGCAGCGGTGAGGAGCGTGCGCACCTCCTGCTCCGTGATTTTTTTCGTGGCGTCGTAGTTACGAATACTGCGACGTGAGTTCAACACTTCGTCGAACGACGGGGAATTCTTCTGCTGTGCACAGCCCGGCAACACGAACAATGCGGCGAGGGCGGTCAGTACCAATAGTTTATTCATCTTCGTATAGTTTTTAATTGATGGTTGTAGTTTGACTCAATGGCAGATTGTCGGACGAACCGCCGACGAGGACGGTGAGGTCGCCAGCTTCCAGCAGCCAACGCTGATGAGCTTCATCCCAATGGCAGAGGTCGGCATAGCGCAGGGCGATGCTGACTTTCTGACGCTTATGTGCCTTCAAGGCCACACGCTGAAAAGCCTTCAGTTCCTTGACGGGACGCTCGATGGCTGAGTTGGGGCGCGAGACGTAGACCTGTGCCACCTCCTCGGCATCACAATCGGATGTGTTGGTAAGCGTGAAGCTCACGTCGAAGCCCGTAGCGGTGGGAGTCACGCGCAACTTGCTGTAATGGAATGTGGCGTAGGAAAGACCAAAGCCGAAGGGATAGGCAACGGCGACATTCTTGGTATCGTACCAGCGATAGCCCACGAGCGACTCCTCTGAATAGTTGGCTACGGGCTGATTGGCAGCGCGTGCAGCACGGTGGTTCTCGCCCTGATTGACCAGTCCGACGAAGATGTCGCCCTGACTGTTCTCGGTGTTCTGAGGATAGGTACCTAAGGCGTAGGCGGGCACATCCTCCAGCTTCCTGGGCCACGTCATCGGCAGCTTGCCCGACGGCGACACCTGTCCGGTAAGTACCTCGGCCAATGCCTGACCGCCCATCGAGCCGTTGAACCATGAGGCGACAAGCGCGCCTGAGACTTCGTTGACGGTGGATACATCGACGGGACCGCCAGAGACGATAACCGTCACGAGCCGCTTGTTGGCCTTGGCCAAGGCAGCCACCAGCTCGTCCTGCCCAGACGGCAGCGTGATGCTATTGCGGTCGGAGCCCTCAGTCTCCACTTCGCGGTTGTTGCCGGCGAAGAAGAGTACGAGGTCGGCCTGCTGTGCCATCTGCACGGCCTCAGCCGTCAGCTGGGGGTCGGCAGTCTGCTGCGGACTCTGACGCCTGTTGCGGCCACCACGGCCTAAGCTCTTGTAGCCGGGAACGTAGCTGATCTCCACGCTGCTGCCGAGCAAGGCTTTCAGACCGTCGAGCGGCGTCACCTCACGCCGCGTCTTCACGCCGGCACCAACGCCGCCTTGCGCCATACGCGTCACGGCATTCTCGCCGATGACGGCAATGCGCTTCGTCTGTTTCAAGTCGATAGGCAGCAGACCGTCGTTCTTCAGCAGCACGATGGAGCGCCGCGCCACCTCGAGGGCCGTCGCCATCTCTTCGGAATTGCCGACGGGCGTCTTGTTGGCCTCCTCCTTGGCAATGGGCTTTACCGTCAGCCGCACCCTGAGAATCTCTCTGACGCGCTGGTTGATGACCTCCTCGCTCACCTTTCCGGCCTTCACCGAGTCGAGCAATGCCTGACCCATGAACCGGCTGCCGGGCATCTCGACATTCATGCCCGACGTGACGGCGTCGACAGTAGAGTGGACACCGCCCCAGTCGCTGATGACCATACCGGGGAAGCCCCACTTATTGCGAAGCACATCGGTCAGCAGGTAGTAGTTCTCCGAGCACCAGCGGCCATTCACCTTATTATAAGCTGCCATCAAGCCCCAGGCATCAGCCTGGCAGACGGCCATCTCGAACGGCCGCAGGTAGATCTCGTGCATGGCGCGTTCAGAGATACGCACGTCGACCGTGCCGCGATGGTCCTCCTGGTTGTTCAGCGCGTAATGCTTCAGACAGACGGCCGTACCGTCGTCCTGTGCGCCACGTGTGTAGGCCACAGCCAGCAGACCGCTGAGCAGCGGGTCCTCGCTCAGGTATTCATACGTGCGCCCGCCGGTGGGTATGCGCTGTATGTTGATGGCTGGGCCGAGTATCATGTCCTTGCCGCGCAAGCGGGACTCACGGCTCATGCCCCGCCCATAGGCGTAGGCCCACTCTGTGCTCCACGTCGCAGCCAGCGCCGAACCTGTGGGAAAGAACGTGGCCGAGTCGGTGGTCAGATGGGCAGAATTCCATGAATGGGGCTCCATCTCCTCGCGGATGCCGAACGGACCGTCGGCATACTCCATATCGGCAATGCCCAGGCGCTCGATACCCGCCGACGAGAACATGTTCTTGCCGTGAAGCATAGCCACCTTCTCTTCCAACGTCATCCGGCTGATGATGCCGTCAATCTGGGCCTCATGGCTGAGCAGTTTCGTGGGGTAGGTCTGAGCCTCCGCCGTGACAGACGAAACAGCCAGCAACGCGCCAGCGAATAATCGAAATGCCTTCATATCAAATACCCATCAGCAAGTCCACCAGCCCCTTGTCCTTGAACGCGTGCTTCTGCTGGTCCCAGAAGCCGAAGTCGGCATCGTAGCACCACGTCGTCCAGGCGATGTTGTTCTCCTTGAAGACGGTCAGCATGTCCTTCGTCCACTTGTAGGCCAGCTCGCGGTCGACGGGCTCGTAGACGCCCCACTCGCCGCAGAACAGCTGCAGGCCATACTTGTTGGCAGCGGCAATGGCGTCGGCGAAGTCCTGCCGGATCTTGTCGATATTCCACTCCTCCTTGGTGTACTGCTCCAGTTCAGGCTTCAGCGAGTCGGGAGCAGCCTCGTAGTCTTCCTTCGACACCAGGATGCCAGGATAGTTGACCTTGCCGGTGTACTTGCCGATGGGTGTCCACCAAGCGCCGTAGTGCGTCAGGATCATCGGGTTGTAGTAGTGGAACGAGAGGATGATGTTCTTGTCGCCCTCGGGTACCTTCAGGTCCTTGATGGTGGCGTAGCTCTGCCACATATTGCTGCCGATGACGAGTGTGCGCTGCGGCTCACGCTCACGCAGTGCCTTGTGTACCTTCGCTATGAGCGCGTTCCACTGCTCGTGGTCGTCGGCCACCGGCTCGTTCATAAACTCGTAGGCCACGGAGTCGTTGCTGTAGCCCTTCAGCACGTCGCTCAGCTGGTACCACATATCGATGAGCTGCTGCTGGGCCTCCTCCGACGTGAACAGCGTGTTGGCGCTGGCCCCACCCTCGTTCACGGCGTTGAAGTAGTGCGAACGTATGATGTGCAGGTCGACGATGGTGCGCAAGTGGTGCTTCTCGGCCCAGTTGATGGCGTTGGTCATCAGCTCCCAGGCCTCGGGCAGCTTGTTGCCGTCCTCGTCCCAGAACTGCACCTCGTCGATAGGCAGGCGTACGAAGTCGAAGCCCAGCGAGTCGAGCCGCGCGAAGTCGTCCTCCTGGATGTGCTTCTCGCGCGCCTCACCGCGCTCCTCGCTCTGCGAGAGCCAGTGGCTCACATTCGTTCCGCGCCCGATCTTGAAATCGTTCACGCCGTCATTTTTCACACTCTTGTCCGTGCAGGCCGTCATGGCCAGCATCGTCATGGCAACCAGTGCCAGATGGAAAATCTTTTTCATAGCTTATTGTTTTACGTTAGTATTTTATCTTGAGCTTGTCGCCGCTGAGGTCAACCTCGAAGAAGTGGGGCGTGCGGACGGTGCGGCCACGGGCATCCTTCGAATGGTGATGAACCGACATCACCCACTGGCCGTCGAAGCGCTGGAACAGCATCGAGTGGCCGAAGCCGGGCGGGGTAATGGGCTCAGGCTCCTGCGCCCACGGGCCGTCGAGGGTGCCGCTCTCCGAGTAGGCCACGCCCTGGGTGTAGACATCGTAGACCCACGAGGTCCATACCATGCCGAGCCGGCCTGTTGCGGTGCGGAAGAGGAACGGTCCGTCGGTCACCTTGTTCCAGGTCACGTTGCCCTGCTCGTCCTTCTCGCGGCTCCAGGGCGAGTCGCTGGCGCGGAAGAGCACTTTCGGCTCACCGATGGTACCGCTGAGGTCGGGCTTCAGTTCAATCTTCTCGATGGTGCCGTTCCAGTTCTGCAGCCACTCGCCGCAGAACACGAGGTAGGGTTTGCCGTCCTTGTCCCGCCAATACGTGCCGTCGAGCGTCGGACGGTCGGCAGGCAGGTAGGTGGCGTCGCCAAAGGCCCGGTACGGCCCCATCGGGCTGTCGGCGCGCAGCACCTGCGAGGCGCGCCGCTCGATGACGTTGCCGCGAACGGTGTCTATCTTCACCGCCTGGTTGGTGAACGTGGCGAAGTAGTAATACCAGCCGTCGCCCGTCTGGTGCAGCTCGGCAGCCCAGATCATCGGTCGCGGCCCCATCCACGAGTCGGCGTCAAACTCCGTCACGCGGAACGGGCCTTCCCACAGCTTCAGGTCGCTCGAGCGCCACATCATGCCGCCCGTGCCGGTCATGTAGTACATATTGGTCTTCTTGTCGGCCAGCACCGCCGGGTCGCTCAGCCTTATCGAGTCAGTCGGCACGTTCTGCCTGACGCGCATACCCCGCTGTGCTGAGGCGGGCACCACCATCATCGCCAAAAGAGCGCTCATTAGGATTAGTCTTCTCATCATCGTTAAGCCAATTATTTGTTGTCGAGATTGCAAAAATAATCATTTTTTCGGGACTCAGTATTAGCTGGCCAGAGATTTCTTAGTCGCAATAGCGTTTTTTAACAGTTTATTCAGAAAGGAGCATCTGTCAGTTCTAAATTTGGGACTTTTCAAACGCTGTTCCATGAAACTGAGTAAAGGTGCAGAAAAGAAAAACAGGCTAAAATTTTGGTATTCAGCGAAAAGTTAGTACCTTTGCACGCTATAAACGTTTAAAGCAATGCTCAGTAAGGACAGCAAGATATATGTGGCGGGCCACCGCGGACTGGTGGGCTCGGCCATTTGGAACAACCTGCAACAGCGAGGCTACACCAATCTCGTGGGTCGCACGCACAAGGAACTGGACCTGACCGACCAGGTGGCCGTCAGGCAGTTCTTCGACGAGGAGCGCCCCGACGCCGTTGTGCTGGCAGCCGCTTTCGTGGGCGGTATCATGGCCAACTCGCTCTACCGCGCTGACTTCATCATGATGAACATGAAGATTCAGTGCAACGTCATCTCGGAGTCCTACGCCCACGGGGTTAGGAAGCTGCTGTTTCTCGGCTCGACGTGCATCTACCCGAAGAACGCGCCCCAGCCCATGAAGGAGGACTGCCTGCTGACGTCGCCCCTGGAGTACACCAACGAGGAGTATGCCATCGCCAAGATTGCCGGGCTGAAGATGTGCGAGTCGTACAACCTGCAGTACGGCACCAACTACATCGCCGTGATGCCGACGAACCTCTACGGACCGAACGACAACTTCCACTTAGAGAACTCGCACGTCATGCCCGCCATGATGCGCAAGGTCTATCTGGCCAAGCTGATTCACGACGGCGACTGGCAGGCCATACGCCGCGACCTCGACATCAGGCCGGTGGAGGGGTTCAACGGGTCGTCACGGGGTGACGACATACTTGACGTGCTGGCGAAGTACGGTATATATAATAATAAGGTGGTGCTCTGGGGCACGGGTACGCCGCTGCGCGAGTTTCTCTGGAGCGAGGACATGGCCGACGCCTCTGTCCACGTGCTGCTGAACGTCGATTTCAGCGACATCATCGGCATCGAGAAGTACTCGAGCGTTCACTACGGCGCAGCCACCGACGGAGCTGTCGACCGCAACCACTCGGCCGGTCGCGGCGGAGCCATCCCCAAGCTGGGCGAAATCCGCAATTGCCACATCAACGTGGGCACGGGTAAGGAGCTGACCATCCGCCAACTGTCGGAGCTGGTGGTCAAGGCCGTTGGCTTCGAGGGCACCGTTGAGTTCGACGCCACCAAGCCCGACGGCACCATGCGCAAGCTCATCGACGTCGAGAAGCTGCACTCACTTGGCTGGACGCACAAGGTGGAGATTGAGGAAGGCGTTAACCGCCTGTTCGAATGGTACAAAGAATCACTAAACAATAAACACTAAACACTAAACATAAAACAGAACATGACAAGCAACAACACAATCATTGGTTCCAAGATTAAGGGAATCAGAGAGACAAAGAACCTCAGCATTGAGGAGATTGCCGAGCGTAGCGGTCTGTCGGTTGAGCAGATTACATCTATCGAGAACGACCAGAACCTGCCGTCGTTAGGGCCGCTGATTAAGATTGCCCGCGCCTTAGGCGTACGCTTAGGCACATTCCTCGACGACAGCGACGCCCTGGGACCTGTGGTGACACGCGCCGCCGACCGTGAGCGCGACAGCAGCATCAGCTTCTCGAACGGCGCCACCGATGCCCGCAAGCACATGGAGTATCACCCCCTGGCCCAGCAGAAGACAGGCCGTCACATGGAGCCGTTCATCATCGACATCAACCCCAACGGCCAGCAGGAGTACCAGCTGTCGGCCCACGAGGGCGAGGAGTTCATCTACGTCATGAGCGGCGAGGTGGAGATTGCCTACGGCAAGGAGACCTACACGCTGAAGGAGGGCGACAGCATCTTCTACGACAGCATCGTGAAGCACCACGTACACGGTGCCGCCGGCAAAAGTGCAAAAATCCTGGCTGTTGTATATATCCCGTTCTAAAAGACTATTCTGATGGAAAGAAAAGACATAAACACAAAAGGAACTACTCCCCTCCCTCACAGGGAGGGGCCGGGGGTGGGTCGTTTAGACATGGCAGGCAGACCACTGCCAGACAGAACATATCCTGCTGAGACCGGCAGCGACGGCTACCAGCTCTGGGAGCGCACCCTCGGCGAGTGGCTCGAGCACTGGGCCGAGACCACGCCCGACAAGGAGTACATCGTCTACAGCGACCGCAACCTGCGCTTCACCTGGTCGAAGTTCAACGAGCGCGTCGACAACCTGGCCAAGGGCCTCATCGCCATCGGCGTGAAAAAGGGCTCGAACGTCGGCATCTGGGCAACGAACGTACCTGACTGGCTGACGTTCCTATACGCAACGGCCAAGATCGGCGCCGTACTGGTGACGGTGAACACCAACTACAAGCAGAACGAGTTGGAGTATCTCTGCAAGGACTCCGACATGGAGGTGCTCTGCATTACCGACGGCACGTGGGACTGTAACTACGTCGACATGACCTACACCATGCTGCCTGAACTGAAGACCTGCGAGCGCGGCCATCTGAACAGCGAACGGTTCCCCTACCTGAAGAGCGTTGTCTACATCGGCATGGAGAAGTATCGCGGCATGTACAACACCGCCGAGCTGCTGCTCCTTGGCCAGAACATTGAGGACGAGACGCTCAACGAGATGAAAAGCAAAGTTAGCTGCTACGACGTCTGCAACATGCAGTACACCAGCGGCACGACGGGATTCCCCAAGGGCGTGATGCTCACCCACTACGGCATTGCCAACGACGGCTACTTCACCGGCGAGAACATGGGCTTCACCCAGGACGACAAACTCTGTGTCTGCGTGCCGCTGTTCCACTGCTTCGGCGTGGTGCTGGCCACGATGAACTGCCTCACCCACGGCTGTACGGAGGTGATGGTCGAGAAGTTCGACCCGCTCGTCGTGCTGGCCTCTATACATAAAGAGCGGTGTACCGCGGTCTACGGCGTACCGACGATGTTCATAGCCGAGCTGAACCACCCGATGTTCGACATGTTCGACCTCACCTGCCTGCGCACGGGCATCATGGCCGGCAGCCTCTGCCCCGTGGAGCTGATGAAGCAGGTCTCGGAGAAGATGTACATGACCATCACGTCGGTCTACGGACTGACGGAGTCGTCGCCCGGCATGACGCAGACCTGCCTGAACGACACGTTCGAGCAGCGCTGCACCACCGTGGGCCGCGATTTCCCGTTTGTCGATGTGAAGGTGCTCGACCCCGAGACCGGCGAGGAGTGCCCCGTCGGCGTGCAGGGCGAAATGTGCTGCAAGGGCTTCAACGTGATGAAGGGCTACTACAAGAACCCTGCTGCAACGGAAGAGGTCATCGACAAGAACGGCTACCTCCACTCTGGCGACCTCGGCGTGAAGGACGAGCAGGGCTTCTACAAGATAACGGGCCGCATCAAGGACATGATCATCCGCGGCGGCGAGAACATCTATCCGCGCGAGATTGAGGAGTTTCTCTACCACATGCCCGGCATCCGCGACGTACAGGTGGCCGCCGTGCCGTCGAAGAAGTACGGCGAGGCCGTCGGCGCCTTCATCATCCTGGAGGAGGGCGCGAAGATGACGCCCGAGGACGTGCAGCTGTTCTGTCGCGGCAAGATAGCCCGCTACAAGATTCCTAAGTACGTCTTCTTCATCGACCAGTTCCCGCTGACCGGCTCGGGCAAGATCCAGAAGTTCAAGCTGAAGGAGATGAGCCTCGAACTGTGCCGCCAGCAGGGTATCGAGGTTGTCTAAAACGAAAACGAACAATATTCACATTACCAAATAGTTATGAAGTACTACAGCACCAACGGAAACGCTCCGATTGCCGACCTGCACAAGGCGGTGGTAAAAGGACTGGCAGAGGACCGCGGTCTCTACATGCCACAGGAAATCAAGAAACTGCCGAAGGCCTTCTTCGACGACATTCAGGACATGACGTTCCAGAACATTGCCTACAACGTGGCCAGTGCCTTCTTCGGCGAAGACGTCGACCTCGACGCCCTGCAGGACATCGTCTACGACACGTTACAGTTCGACTGCCCTGTAGTGAAAGTCAAGGACAACATCTACTCACTGGAACTGTTCCACGGCCCCACCCTCGCCTTCAAGGACGTCGGCGCACGCTTTATGGCCCGTCTGCTGCAGTACTTCATACGCATGGAGGGCAAGAGCGACCTGGTGAACGTCCTCGTAGCCACCTCTGGCGACACGGGCTCGGCTGTAGCCAACGGTTTCCTGGGCGTCGAGGGCATCCACGTCTACGTGCTCTACCCCAAGGGTAAGGTCAGCCCCATACAGGAGTGCCAGTTCACGACGCTGGGCCAGAACATCACGGCTGTCGAGGTCGACGGCGTCTTCGACGACTGTCAGGCGCTTGTGAAGTCGGCCTTTATGGACGATGAGCTGAACAAGCACATGAAGCTCACGTCGGCCAACTCCATCAACGTGGCCCGCTTCCTGCCCCAGGCGTTCTACTACTTCAACGCCTACGCCCGGATGAAGGCGCTCGGCAAGGCCGACGACCTCGTCATCTGCGTTCCCTCGGGCAACTTCGGCAACATCTGCGCCGCACTCTTCGGCCACGAGATGGGACTGCCCGTCAAGCGGTTCATCGCTGCCAACAATGCCAACGACGTCTTCTATAACTATCTGCAGACGGGCAAGTACGAGCCGAAGCCCTCAGTACAGACGCTGGCCAACGCTATGGACGTGGGCGATCCCTCGAACTTCGCACGCATCTACGACCTCTACGGCAAGAGCCACGAGCGCATCTCAAACCTCATCAGCGGCGCCACCTACACCGACGACCAGATACGCGAGACCATGCGCCAGTGCTATGCAGAGACGGGCTATGTGCTCGACCCCCACGGCGCCTGCGGCTATCAGGCCCTTGTCGACGGACTGCATGAGGGCGAGGCCGGCGTGTTCTGCGAGACGGCCCACCCCGCCAAGTTCAAGGAGAAGGTCGACGACATCCTCGGTATCGACGTTGAGATTCCCGAGCGTCTTGCCGCCTTCATGCGCGGCGAGAAGCAGAGCGTCCCGATGACCAAGGAGTTCAGCGACTTCAAGCAGTATCTACTACAGCAGTAAGGTATTACGACTACGAATTTCACGAATTCTACGAATTGCATGGCTCATCGCCGGCACTAATAATTCGTAGAATTCGTGAAATTCGTAGTCGTCGTTTTTATTCACCCTCGTACTCCGTCGGGTCGTCGATACCCGCCTCAGCCAGCGCTTCGCGCCGCTCAACGCATGTGCCGCAGCGGCCGCAGTGGCGCTCGCCGCCCTTATAGCACGACCATGTTTCGGCGTAGTCGATGCCTAATTCGCGGCCTCGGGCAGCAATCTGGGCTTTCGTCAGGCTGGTAAACGGGCAGAGCAGCGTGATGCCGGGAAACGTTCCCGTGCGGGCCGCCTCGCTCATGGCCGCCACAAACTCCGGCCGGCAGTCGGGGTAGATGGTGTGGTCGCCGCCGTGATTGGCCATCATCACATGCTTCAGCCCACGGCTCTCGGCCAGTCCAATGGCCACCGAGAGCATGATACCATTGCGGAAGGGCACGACGGTCGACTTCATGTTGTCGTCGGCATAATGGCCTTCGGGAATGGCGTCGGCCCCCTGCAGCAGCGAACTCTCGAAATACTGCGCCATAAACTGCAGGGGTATCACCAGATGCTCAATATCCAGCCGCTCACAGTGCAGACGGGCAAAGGGGATCTCACGTGCATTGTGGTTCGAGCCATAGTCAAACGAGACGGCCAGCGCTATACGCTCCTGCTGGTCGTAGAGCAGTGTCACGGAGTCCATGCCGCCGCTGAGAATAATAATGCTGTCTTTCATCTTTTCCTTCTTATGTAACCATTTATTGTGCAAATATACGACAATAATCCGATATGGCAACACTGTCGTACAGTTAAAAAAACGTAAAGCGTATTAAAACTTCAACTCTGTTACGCTCTTCTTCAATAATAATGATTACTTTTGTTCCAAAGAAACAAAAAAGAACGAAGATATGAAAAAGACATTACTTACAGTGCTGATGCTCATCTGTGGCATTACATTCGTCTCGGCTCAAGCCGAAATCAAGTTTGACAAACTCACCAACGACTTCGGAACCTTTTCCGAGAGTGCTCCCGTAGTCACCTGTACCTTCACGTTTACAAACGTCGGCGACCAGCCATTGGTCATCAACCAGGCCGTCGCCTCCTGCGGCTGCACCGTTCCTGAGTACACAAAGGATCCCGTAAAGCCAGGCGAAAAGGGCAGCATCAAGGTTACCTATAACGGTACAGGCAAATTCCCCGGACACTTCAAGAAGTCTATCACGGTCCGCACAAACGGCAAAGTCGAAATGACCCGTCTCTACATCGAGGGAACGATGGAAGAGAAGAAATAAGTACAGAAAACTTCGATGACGGTCTTATAACCCAACGGAGGAAGCCACAGAGCTAATCAGCTTTATGGCTTCCTCTGAAGTATTGTTTTTGTGGAAGCCCTAATCAGTCATTAGGCTCGGAATGTCCTACTTTCACCCCTTCAAGTGGCTCTAATTATAGCAACTCGCGCCACACCAGACACCAGTGAACAACCTGTCTAATGACCGATTTGGGTTGAATAACTTGTACTTATCTGATGTAGGTACAAACAAACTGCAACTGTTACAAGGTGTACTTCTAAGAGTGCTTACCTTCTATGTTATACCCTGTTATACGGGCATCTTACCGCTTCTAAAAAATAAAAAACTCCGAGCAGTCAAAGTACCTGCCCGGAGTTATCGATAGTATTATCTGACTTTCTTAATCTTCCCAGTTCTCCTGCGTCTTGCGGACGTAGGTCTTGTAGCGAATCTGAGCCATGCGCTGAGCCTCGGCGAAGAGCTCCTCGGCCTCGTTGGGATAAGCCTTCTTGACGGAGAGGTAGCGCACCTCGCCGAGCAGGAAGTCGTGGAAGTTAGCCCAGTTGGGCTCCTTCGAGTCGAGGCTGAACGGATTCTTGCCTTCGTCGATGAGGGCGGGGTTGAAGCGCCAGAGGTGCCAGTAGCCGCACTCTACGGCCTTCTTCTCCTCGGCCTGGCTCTTGCCCATACCGCCCTTGGCCTTCAGACCGTGGTTGATACAGGGAGCGTAGGCGATGATGATTGAAGGTCCGTGCCAGGCCTCGGCCTCGCGGATGGCCTTCAGGGTCTGAGCGTGGTCGGCGCCCATGGCAATCTGAGCGACGTAGACGTAGCCGTAGGTGGTGGCAATCATGCCGAGGTCCTTCTTGCGGATGCGCTTACCCTGGGCAGCGAACTGAGCGATGGCGCCGAGCGGCGTAGCCTTTGAGGCCTGACCACCGGTGTTGGAGTAAACCTCAGTATCGAGCACGAGGATGTTGACGTCCTCACCGCTGGCGATGACGTGGTCGAGACCGCCGTAGCCGATGTCGTAGGAAGCACCGTCGCCACCGATGATCCACTGGCTGCGCTTCACGAGATAGTGGTCGAGCGTCTGGAGTTCCTTGTTGACGGGGCAGCCGGCAGCAGCGGCGGCACGGATGGCAGCACGCAGCTTAGGAGCAATCTCCTTGGTCTTGTCGGCATCCTCGCAGTTGGCAATCCACTCCTGGGCGAGAGCCTTGTACTCCTCAGTGCACTGGGGAGCCTCGCAGGCCTCGGCGAGCAGCTTGGCCACGCGCTCCTTCATCTTCTTGTTACCGAGAGCCATACCGAGACCGAACTCGCAGAAGTCCTCGAACAGTGAGTTGTTGAAGCATGGGCCCTGGCCCTTCTCGTTCTTGGTGTAAGGCGTAGAGGGGATAGAGGCTGAGTAGATTGAAGAACAACCAGTAGCGTTGGCAATCATCTGGCGGTCGCCGAAGAGCTGAGAGATGAGCTTCACGTAAGGCGTCTCACCGCAACCGGAGCAGGCGCCGGAGAACTCGAACAGAGGCTGTGCGAACTGCGAGTTCTTGACGTTCGAGCGGATGTCGACGAGGTGCTGCTTTGAAGGAACCTTCACGAGCTTGTCCCAGTCGGCAGCCATCTTCTTCATCTCGGCAGCATCGGGGTTGAACGGAACCATCGTCAGGGCCTTGCCCAGCTTCGGGTTGCCCGGGCAGATGTCGGCGCAGTTGCCGCAGCCGAGGCAGTCGAGGACTGAAGGCTCGATGACGAAGTGCATGCCCTTCATGGCGGCAGGAGCCTTCATCTCGAGGCTCTCGAGGCCGTCGAACTGTGCCAGCTCGTCGTCGGTCAGTACGAACGGACGGATGGCAGCGTGAGGACAGATGTAGGCGCACTGGTTACACTGTATACAGTTGTCCTTGTTCCAGGCGGGCACGAAGGCCTCGACGCCGCGCTTCTCGTAAGCGGCGGTACCAACCTCCCAAGAGCCGTCGGTGGTGCCGAACTTGGCGAATGCGCTGACGGGCAGCAGGTCGCCGGCCTGGGCGTTGATGGGACGAACCACCTCCTTGACGAATGCGGGAGCGTTGTCCTCCTTCACCTCGTCGTCGGGCAGGTTGGCCCACTCGGGCTTCACGGTCAGCTGGGTGTACTCGCCACCGCGGTCGATGGCGGCGTAGTTCTTGTCGACAACGTCCTGACCCTTAGCGCCGTACGACTTCAGGGCGGCAGCCTTCATCTTCTCGACAGCGAGCTCAACGGGGATGACCTCGGTGATGCGGAAGAAGGCCGACTGCAAGATGGTGTTGGTGCGGTTGCCCAGTCCAATCTCCTGTGCAATCTTGGTGGCGTTGATAGTATAGACGGTGATGTTGTTCTGTGCGAAGTAGCGCTTCACCTTGTTAGGCATGAACTTCTCGAGCTCGTCGGCGTCGAAGATGGTGTTGAGCAGGAACTGGCCGTTCTTCTGCAGACCGCGTGTGACGTCGTACATGTGGAGGTAAGCCTGAACGTGGCAGGCCACGAAGTTAGGCGTGGTCACCAGGTAGGTAGAGCGGATGGGCGTGTCGCCGAAACGCAAGTGCGAGCAGGTGAAACCGCCCGACTTCTTGGAGTCGTAGCTGAAGTAGGCCTGGCAGTACTTGTCGGTGTTGTCGCCGATAATCTTCACCGAATTCTTGTTGGCACCGACGGTACCGTCAGCACCCAGACCGAAGAACTTAGCCTGGAACATGCCTGCGCCGCCGAGAGCAATCTCGGGAACCTCGGGCAGCGAGGTGAAGGTGACGTCGTCGACGATACCGATGGTGAAGTGGTTCTTGGGCTCGGGCATGGCGAGGTTGTTGAACACCGAGATAATCTGAGCCGGCGTGGTGTCGTGAGAACCCAGACCGTAGCGGCCACCGACGATGAGCGGACGGTCCTCAACATCGTAGAAGGCATCCTTCACGTCGATGTAGAGAGGCTCGCCTGTTGCGCCGGGCTCCTTGGTGCGGTCGAGGACGGCAATCTTCTTCACCGTCTTGGGAACGGCAGCGAGCAGGTGCTTCACTGAGAACGGACGATAGAGGTGAACCGAGATCATGCCCACCTTCTGGCCCTGAGCGTTCAGGTAGTCGATGGCCTCGCGGGCAGCGTCGGTAGCCGAGCCCATGAGGATGATCATGCGGTCGGCATCCTCGGCTCCATAATAAGAGAAGAGGTGATACTCACGGCCGGTAATCTTAGAAATCTCACCCAGGTACTTCTCGACCACTTCGGGCACTGAGTCGTAGTAGGGGTTGCAGGCCTCGCGGTGGGTGAAGAACGTCTCGGGGTTCTCGGCAGTACCGCGGGTAATGGGGCGCTCAGGCGACATGGCGCGGTCGCGGAAGCGCTTGATGTACTCTTCCTTCACCAGCGGGCGGATGTCCTCCTGGTCCATGAGCTCAATCTTGTGGTACTCGTGAGAGGTGCGGAAACCGTCGAAGAAGTTGACGAACGGCACGCAGGTCTCGAGCGTTGCCAGGTGAGCAACGGCGGTGAGGTCCATCACCTCCTGCACGCCACCCTCGCAGAGCATGGCGAAACCGGTCTGGCGGCAAGCCATCACGTCCTGATGGTCGCCGAAGATACACAGCGAGTGGCTGGCCAGCGTACGGGCAGAGACGTCGAACACGGTGGGAATCAGCTCACCGGCAATCTTGTACATGTTGGGAATCATCAGCAGCAGACCCTGCGAAGCGGTGAAGGTGGTGGTGAGAGCACCAGCCTGCAGCGAGCCGTGAACGGCACCGGCAGCACCAGCCTCCGACTGCATTTCCTGCACACTTACGGTCTGTCCCCACAGGTTCTTGCGGCCACGGGCAGCCCATTCGTCAACGTGCTCAGCCATAGGCGAGCTCGGGGTGATGGGGTAGATAGCAGCTACCTCCGAGAACATATAGCTCACGTGAGCCGCAGCCTCGTTACCATCACAGGTGATAAATTTCTTTTCTTTTGCCATTTGTTTAGAGTATAAAAATATAACAGTTGTGCCTGTATTAATACCTAAAAATAGGGATTTGTTTTAAAACGCCTGCAAAGGTACAAAAAAAATTGAGAAATGCAAAGGCGGTATTGCAAAATATTGCTAAAACGTTTGCGTTAGGCTCTGCATGCTGGGAGTTAAAGGGAGTCAATAGGAGTTTGTGGGAGTTAATGGGAGTTAATGGGAGTTAACGAGCCTATGGCTCGTGGAGTTAGCGGACAATAGACCTGCTGCAGCAAAGTAATGTCTGTTAACTCCCGATAACTCCCGATAACTCCAAACTTGGATTAATACAAGAAGCCGAACAGCCAAAGGGGGATTTGGTTGTCCTTGCCGACTTCAGTATTATAACGGGCATAGATGGTATCGGAGGCATAGCGGATTTTCCCATGTGCATTGGCATCGCAGACACGAAATTTCAGGCGGCCGTCAACGAGATAGGAAGAATCGCGCCCCGACTGATTTACCTTATGGTCTTTCCACAGCGAGTTGACGAAGAAGGTCTCCATGGCATTCTGCTTCTCAACATGAATGGGATAGATAGCGTAGAGCAGATTAGAGTTGTGGAGCATGATTTTTGAGGGCTTCTTAGGGAAATCGCCGCCAAGGGGATAAATCATGTTGATGAGCCGGGCATCGGCCAGATACTTGATATAATTCATTACCGTGGCGCGACTCGTCTCGATGTTCTGAGCCAGCTGCGATACATTAGGCGCCTTGGGGCCTTCTTCGGCCAACTGATAAAACAGCTTCTTGATCTTAGTAAGATATTTCAGCTCTATCTGCTTGATGAGCAGTATGTCGACCTCGGTCATCATGTTCATCGTCTTCAGCAGGTTCTCAGAATAGTTACGGTGCTCCTGGAAGAACGGATAGAAGCCGTGGTGGATATAGTCCTGAAAGTAGCGACGTGGCGAAACGGAAGGCAGTATCTGCTTGATGATGCGCTCATGGCCTTTCAGGATTTCCTCCAGCGAATAGGGACGGAAACTGTTGTTGGTCAGCAGGTTCAGAAACTCACGGAATGAGAAGCCTCTCAGATTGTAGCTCTTGACGATGCCATTCAGCTCGGGGTTCTCGTCTTTCAGACGCATAACGCTGGAGCCTGTAAACACGATCTTCAGTCCCGGATAGAGGTCATAGCACTTGCGGAGCTCCTGCGACCAGTCATTCTGCTTGAAAACCTGGTCGATGAGCAGCACCCTGCCGCCACGATGATAGAAGTCGCCTGCAAAGTCAGCAATTCCACGCCCCTGGAAGTAGAAGTTGTTCATGTTGATGTAGAGACACTGCCGGTCGCCAACATCAAATTTCTCCTTGGCATACTGCAGCAGGAATGTCGTCTTCCCCACGCCTCGTGTCCCCTTGATACCAATCATGCGGTCGTTCCAGTCGATCTCATCCATAAGGGTGCGACGGACAGGCGCGTTGACATGCTCAACCAAATAGCGATGTGTACGAAAAAAGGCCTCCATTTATCTTAGTATTGTCGTGTAAACGTGTGCAAAGGTACAAATAAATCCGCAAATTGCAAAGCCGAGATAGCAAAACCTTGCAAAAACGGCTTATTTTGGCTGATTCTAAATAAGAGACGAGGCTGCAGACATCATCATCCGGGGCGGAAGAGTTCTGACAGCTGGGGAAGGAATGCCGGCTGAAGGAGCTGGAAGTGAGAGGCGTCGAGCGTGAGTAACCTGGCTGAAGGATAGCTTTGCTTCCACTGCTGAATGTTCTGCGTGACATGAATGCGGGAGAGTTTCTCAACCTCGGGACTTGGCTCACCATTCAGAACGACAGAGGCCGACGGTTTCAGTTCGAGGGCAACAGAGAGGCGGCCAAGGAAGCGGAGCGGCGGCATGGACGAGAGCATCAGCCTGAGCTGACTGTCGTCGTGAGAGATAAGGCGCAGCATATCAGGACTGAAAGAAAGCGACGTGCCGACCGCCACCATGCGTATGCCGGCATTGCCTCGCTGTCGGAGGCGTTCGGCCAGCAGCATACCGAGAGCAGAACCGACGGAGTGGCCAGTGACTGCATAGACCTTGGCGTGAACCTCGCTCACAGCGCGTTCAGTCTCGGCCACCAGATGGTCAACATAGCTGATGGCTGAAGGCTGACTCTCGTCAGAGAATGCGAATGAGTCGAATACCCAAACGGAGAAGTGGCGACGCAGAAAGATGAGAAAATCAGAATAGAAAGGATGGGCAGGCGTATAGCCACAGACCACCACGACGACGGGCTTGCCGGCATCGTAGCCCTGGAACCAGCCCGCCTCATGCGACTGGCCGAGGTCAGCCAACGCACGGACTGAGCGATGCAGGAAGATGTCGGAAGGCGAGAGCAACAGTCCTTCGCGCTTCAGTGCCTGAGCCGCCTGAAGCACTTGGATAGAGGTCATGCCAAGGTCGTCGAACAAATCGTCATCGGGACTCACTGTAGCTGGGCCGGCTTTCAGTACACCTTCGACGACGGCGCAAAGCGTGCGCTCAGTTTCGCTCACTGGCTGCGGCCGTTTTTGCTCATTGGCGGTATCGCGTTGCGGTTCGGGTAACTGGCGGTAATCTATTTTCCCATTAGGCGTGAGAGGCAGCGAAGGGACGAATCCCCAATAGGCAGGGAGCATATACGACGGCAGCGTGGCCGAGAGGAAACGGCGCAACTCGCTGCCCTGCAAGACCGGGTGAGAGGTGACCACGAAGGCGGCCAGCTGGGGCGAGCCGTCGATGGAGCGCAGACAGGCCACACACTGTGAGACCGCCGGATGGCGCAGCAAAGCCTGCTCGATTTCCTGCAGTTCAATCCTGAATCCACGGATCTTCACCTGGGAATCCTTGCGCTGTAAGAAGTAAAAGAAGCCCTGCTCATCCTGCCAGACGACATCGCCCGTGGCGTAGATTCGCGTGTTGACGCCCAGCTGACGGTCAGCGGCACTGACGTAAGGATTAGGCACGAAACACTCTTTATTGAGCTGTGGCCGGCCATGATAGCCAGCCGACAGTTGCAAGCCGCCGACAAACAGCTGACCTGGACAGCCGGGGGGCAGCAGGTTGAGATGGTCGTCGAGCACATAGCAGCTGACGCCCGGCAGCTGGCGGCCTATGCAGCGGGCATCGGCGACGCCGCCATCGCCGAACGTATGGAGAGTAGTCGTCACGGTATTCTCGGACGGCCCATACTCGTTGAGCATCGTGAGCTGGCGGCAATAGCGGCTGACAGCAGCCTGTGAGGGTGACTCGCCGCCGACGACAAGCGTTCGGAGGGAAGCAGGAAGCCGCTCAGGACACAGCGGCAACAACGCCGGCGGAATGCTGGTATAGGTGACGTGCTCGCGCTCAATCAAGTCCATCAGCAGCTGCGGGTCGTGGCGCTCGGCATCGCTGGCCACGACCAGACGGGCACCACTGAGCAATGCGGGGAACAGATCGTTGACAGAGGCATCGAACACATAGGCATTGTACTGAAGCGCGATGTCATCCTCGGTGAGGTTATAGCGGCTGCGCGAACCGACGGAAACCAGCGCCGCCAGATTAGCATGGGTGACCGCCACACCCTTAGGCAGGCCGGTGGTGCCCGACGTATAAATCATATAGGCGATGTCGCTGCCCGAAACAGCCGGGAGCGACTGCACTCCGGACGCCGGGGCCGACAGGCAGTCGTCGAAGCACGTCAGCTGTATGCTGTCAGGGAGCGCAAGACTTTCAGCCAAATGCTGCAGCGAGCGGTCATAGACCAGGTGGCACATCTGGCAGTCACTGATGATGGCGCGAAGACGCTCAACGGGATAAGAAGCTGACAGCGGCACATAAATATGGCCTGACTTCATGATGCCCAGAATAGTGGCTATAGCCCGGCACGAACGGTCCATCAGCATACCCACAGGACGGTTGCCTGCCTGACGGCACAACGCAGCTGCCAGCTTGTCAGAACAAAGGTCGAACTGCTGATATGTCCAAGTGGCGAACTGATCTTTTGCCATCCATGAATGAGGCGACCTGGCCACCATCCGGCGGAACATGGTCACGACGTTCTGTTCAGGAGTAGTGAGCGGACTGACCGTATTGCAACGGATGACGGACTCGCGCCCGGCAGCAGAGAGCATTGACAAAGCCGAGACCATCGGGGACTCACCTTCCAAGACATTATCAATGAGATTACTATAGCACTTAGAAAGCCGGCGGACGGCATCGGACTGTAATCGCGATACAGCATATTTCCATGTGCAGGTCCATGGTGCGCCGGCATTTCTGCTGACTGTCAGCGACAGCGGGAACTGAGCCGGGGCCTCCAAGGCGAACTGGGACTCCTGTGAGTAGTCTTCAAACGCGAACATAGCCTGCACGAGCGGAGAGACTGCCTCCGTAGTGCCGAGTCTGTTGGCCATCTCGACCAGTTGGCTGAAAGCCATGAGGCGGGCTTCGGAGTCCCTGACATGGCAAAGCGTCTGACGGCAGTATTCGTCGAAGGACAGCTCCCAGTTGCCGGCTGTGAAGCGCAGTGGAAGCGGATGAACGAAATAGCCCATGACCTGGGAAAAACGGTTGTCGCTGCGCCCTGCCGAGGGATAGCCTACGACAAACTCCTCCTGACGGCAGAATCTGGCAAGCACAAGCATGTATGCTGATACGAGAAACGCAAAAGGCGTCACATGGTGCTGACGACAATAGCTGACGATACCATCAGACGCCTGCTGAGAGAGTTCCACGGTGAGCAGTTCAGCCGAGTAGTTGTCTGGTTTCGGCACTGACCTATAAGGCAGATGCAGATCCTCAATGCCGGAAAGGCAGTGCTCCCAATAGTCGCTGTCAGCCTGTGAGACCGTTTTTGCCGACAGGCTACGTATGTAATCGCTATAACTATAAGGCAAGGCAGCGACCTGTTCGCAAGAAGAGCCACCACCCTGAAGCTGACGACAGATGTCAGTAAACTGCTGCTGAAGCAGCCGCATGGACCAGCCGTCGGTGAGAAGATGGTGTATATAGACGGCCACGACTGTAGGGAAACGACCGGATACATAGAGCACGGCATGACAGAGCGGACTGCCGTCGAAGGCATAGGCATCGCTGAGCCGCTGGCTGACCAGCTGATTCAGGTGATTCTCGTCACGGTAGTTCACCTGCAGCAGCGATGTCTCTGGCTGGTATGGAAGGATTGACATCTGCGGATTTCCCTCACGGTCAATGGTGAAAGTGAGCCGCAGGCTTTCCTGCCGCTGTCGCATCCTGTTCCAAGCATCAAGCAGCAAGTCTGGGGACATGTCACCGTCTGTTCGTATCAGTTGCACCAGATGGTAAGCCCGCGATAACTGGGGGGAAATCATACACTGCATAAGCAGACTCAGCAAATGGGGCGGGATGACAGAGACTGACGACGGAGGGTCTGAGTGAGGCATGCGGGGGCTGGACGACTGCTCAGCAAGTTGGGCCAAATGACGGATGGTAGGTGACTGGTAGACATCCGACATGGGAATGCTGACACCCAGGCGCTCCTCAACGGCCTGAACCATCATAATGAGCGCAATGGAATCGCCTCCGAGGTCAAGGAAATTATCGTCGGGCGAAAACGTGCTGTCTGTACTAAGCACCTGCTGCCACACCTGCTGGATAGCGCTATAGATTGGTGTGTCAGGAAGGAGCGAATGCGACTTGTCAGGCAGTGAGACGGGCAGCTTTTCGAGCGCCTTGTAGTCGATTTTGCGGTTGATGGTAAGTGGCATCTGCTCGACCAAGGTAAAAGTTGCCGGCACCATATAATGAGGCAACTGCCGGCCGACGGCTTGCCGGAATGCAGCCATATCAAACCCTGCCGATGCGGGCTGGACGTAAGCAGCAATCATGTTCCGCCCCTGCCGCTTCGTAATTTGTACAGCAGCCGCCTTGACGCCTGGGTACTGTTCAATACGGCTCTGAATCTCGCCCAGTTCCACCCGGTGGCCATTGATTTTCACCTGCTGGTCACTTCGGCCCAAGAACAGCAGGTCGCCGTCAGGTAGCCTGCAAACCATATCGCCGCTGTCGTAGAGCCGAGCGTTCAGACCAAGAACACGCTCACGCGACGTGGCGAAGGGATTCGTGATAAATGATTTCCCGTTCAGCTCAGGACGGTTGTAATAGCCCTCGGTAAGCTGCTGTCCGCCAATGAACAGTCTGCCCTTCACGCCCGGTGGCAACAAACGGCTATCGGCATCGAGAACATAGCAGCTGACATTACGGAGAGGCTGACCGATGTTGGCGGCAATGGGATTGTCGCCATGTACATGCATCGTGGTGCATACGGTATTCTCGGTAGGCCCGTAGGCATTGACGACCTGACAGGTGGCCTGCCACTTTCGGATGGTCTCTACGGGACAGGACTCTCCTGCAACGACAAGGAACTTCAGACGAGGCAACTGCCGATATGGAAGGAGAGTGAGAATGGTGGGAGGAATGCAGGCACACGTGACTTGGCGACGCTCAAGCACATCGAGGATGAGGTGGGGGTCGCGCTGCTCATCATCAGAGACATAGTAGACAGGAGTGCCCGTGAACAGCGGCGGAAACACGTCCCAGACTGACGCATCGAAGGAGATGCTGGCGAAACTCAGTTCCAACGCGTTCTCCGAAACGGGCAGATACTCCTGCCGGGCTTCAATCAGATTCTGCAGGGCGCACTGCGTAATTGGCGTTCCCTTGGGCTGCCCCGTCGTGCCCGAGGTGTAAATCATGTAGGCATATTTGTTGGGACGGCATAGGGGCAGAGGCGGACAGGGCTGTTCAAACATATCGGGACTGATGTGCAGAACGTCGTACCCTTCAGGCACCGACTCAAGGTCGGTCAGCAGCAGCGATGGCGAGCAGTCAGAAAATATCTGCCTGAGCCGTTCTTTAGCATTCTTCGGGTCAACAGGCACATAGGCATAGCCCGCCTTCCACACACCAAGGAAGAAGGCCACGGTATAGAGACTGCGTGAGGCATAGACCCCTATAAAACCAGACGTGCTTAGACCCTGTCCATGCTGGACGATGAGTGAGGCTACAACATCAGAATAGCGGTCAAGCTGCGCGTATGTGAGCATGCTGTCTCCGAAAAGTACGGCGGGACGGTCGCCGAAGCGGCGTGCAACAGCCGAGAAAGACTCTGCCAAAGGGCTCGAACAGGAGCCGTCATCCAGAATCTCATGGTTGAAGGAATCTGTCTGATCAGCAATGACGATATCTCTGATACGCACCTCCATATCATCCATAACCTGCCCAAGCACTTTCAGGAAACACTCTGCCAGGGTCTCTGCAAAGAATACGGGATACTCACTGCCGCAATAGACGATGCCAGACGTAAGACTGCCTTCAATATCAATCTGCAGGGAAGTAGGCATGGCCGTCGGCCAGGCGTGAAAGAGCGGAATGACGTCGCCCGACAGCTCCAGCCGCTGTTCCTGCCTGTTCAGCGGGTAATTGAAAGCGATTGCAGCGTGGCTGTCGCGTACCACCTTTGCCATTTCAGTCTCAAGGATTGAGACCTGCTCGTGGGGCTGCGCTGACCGCCGGTTCCTGACGACATCCTCTACCAGTTCCATGAAAGTGGCTTCTGGCGAGACATCGACAAACTGCAGAAGACTGCCGACGAAGACGCCTATGGTATCACGGTGTTCTTCGGGGCGCCAGCTTACAGGGTAGTTCATACAGAGATGTTCAGCGGCAAAGACCTTATGTATGGTTACTGCCCAAGCTGCTGAAAGCAGACGGAAACGCCCCAGCGCCCTGCGCTGACAGGCATCGGCTATAAGATATTGTAATGGCCCAAGCGAAAAACGGTGCTGAGTGATGTACCCGGCGGAAAGCGACTCTGGAAAGTAGGGCACCAACGGCTCATACCGATGCTGAGTCACATAGTCGTTCCAGTATGCAATGTCTTCAGGACGGGATGGTGGCAGGCTGTCGGCGAAATCGAATATCCGGCCGGGCTTTGATGCGGGCTGGCGGCCGGAGAGCAGAGCATTATAGATATCAGACAGCCGACTGGTGAACAGCTGCACCGACTTCACCTCAGAGACGATATGATGGAACAACGCCATGAAAAGCGTCTTTCCCCGCCAGTGCAGGAAGCGGAACCGGCAGGGATAGTCCTTGGTAAGGTCGAAAACCTGCGAAGAGAACTCCTGCTCAAGAGTCACGATGTCGTCGCCATCATACTCTGCTTCGTCCCAGGGGCAGTCCGACAGCTCTTCTGTTGTCCAGCAGGGGATGCCATCCCTGAGTATGACATTTGAATGATACTGTGGATTCTCGTCAACCAGAAGCCGCAGAGACTGCTGGAGCAGGTCTATGCGATGGCATCCGTCTATCAGAAAGGACACATACAAATAGTTATGTGTGCCACTGACAAGTTCGTCAGCCCAAAACGCTTTTTCTACACTTGACAAACGATGGTATTGCATTTCTACAACTTAAATGAAATGGTAGCCATTGCTGTCCGCCCTAACCGCTGATAGGGGAAATAGGATGTTCCGCCCAAGCTGTAGTGCGTATTCAGAATATTATTACACTCGACCGACATCTGGATATTGTTGCCATAGCTATAGGTCAGCTTGGCATCTATGAGTGCCAGGGCATCCAGGTAGAGCGTATAATAGTCATCACTTTTCCTTGGCGGCATGGCCGTAGCTGCGCGGTTAAGCGTCTTCGACGAATACTTGATATTAGCGGAAGCCCAGATTCTGTGGCCGGGCAAGTTAAGGAGCCGATGTCCGACGTTGGCATTAACGGCGAATTTCGGGATACCAAAGATGTAATGGTATGAGTAGTAATAGTCTTCTGCCGACAACACATACTGATAAGAGCTCGTGAGCCGGGCCAACCATGATTCGTTGACGTAGTTGAGCTCAGCCTCAATGCCAGCCATCTTCAGTTTACCGGAGTTGCGGTATTTGGCTGAAGAGGCATCGGAACTCTGCGTGTTGTTAATAATATCGGTCAGGAGATTATAATACAAATTGATGTCGTAGACCAGATTGTACTTGGGAATGGTACCGAGGAAGTCAAGCTGCACGGCATTCATAAATTCGGGCATCAGGTCTTCACTGCCCTTGTAGGCTGCTGCCGTATTCTGTCGGTAAAAGTAGGGCGCGTCAACAAAAGCGCGTGAAAACGACAACTTGGTACTGAACGTCTGCCAAGGCATATAGATAAAAGCTAAACGGGGTGAGAAGGCATCGACGTGCTTCTTGTTCTTGCGGTACTTGTTGTCGTAGCGCAGTCCGGCATTCAGAATCAATTTCGGTGTGATGTAGTGCTTGTCCTGCGCGAAAAAGGATACGCTCCGCTCATAGCCTGTCTGAATCAGGCTTTTCGTGTCGGCAAGCATCAGCGTCACATCCTTGTAATTCTCGCTTGACAGCATGTAGGTGTCCGACAGCTTGAAAAACTCATACTGACCACCTGCCAGCAGGTTTCCCTTCATGCCCGCCAGAGAATAGGTTACGTCGGCCTTGGCCATACCTCCTAATGTGTTCTCATCCCAGTGGGAGACCTGAGACAGGCCATAATACAGTTTCTCCACCTGATTGCCATCGTCATCGATGAGTGGCTTGCCGTCTTCACCGATCACATAGGTAACTCGCTTGTCGGTTACTACGGCATAGTCGGTCAGCGAATACCAGTCGCCGTAGGCAGACAGGTTGATGTTAAACTCTCCAAGCTTCTTCGCAAAGCTCAGATCCAGATGGGTTTCATCAATGGAATAACCGGGCTTGCCCCCTTCCTGCTGGCAGTATTGGTTGTAGTCATAGACCTGTCCGTACCACGAGTAGGGCGGCACCTGCTTGCTGTGCTTGCGATTGAACATCAGCCGGAAATCCTTCAGACTGAGAGTGGCGCCCCAGTCGTAGGATGGCTTGTCCTGATAGCGGCCAATATAGGCATAGCCGTCGTGGGACGTGTTGGTATAGGACGTACCTTCGGGTATGAAGATCTCCTTGCCTTCAGATCCGTAGACTGACATCCAGGCCAGCACGTCAGCTCCCATGAAACTCGTACCCGCCAGCAGGTCTGCCTTGTGTGTACCATAGCTGCCATAGCCGTATTTCCCCACGACGCCATTGACCTCCAATCCGGTGCGGGTGATGATATTGACCACTGCCGTCAAGGCAACATTACCATAGAGTGAAGACGCCGGACCCCGGAGCACCTCTATATGGTCAATCTTCTCTGTACTGATGGCATAGTCCATCCGACCATTGTTCGTAGAGCGCGTGTTGAGCCGATGACCGTTTTCCATGACCAGTATCTTTTCCTGGCCAGAGGTGTAGACACCGTGCATCGAGACATTGTCCATGGCGTATGAACTCACTTCGCTCATGCCGGGAACGAAGATTGAAAGAATCTGGGCCAGGCTCTTGCCACTGCCCACATTGTCAATCATCTGACGGGTAATGATCGTCACGGGTACGGGAGCTTCCTTGATGCTCTCCTCATGACTCGACGCAGTGGTCAGCGTGATTATGCTGCCAGTCTTCAGCCGGTTGATCATTTCCTCAAAGCGTACCGGGTCCTGCACGGAGGTGTAGTAGGGATTCTCCTTGAGAAGGAGCGAGGCATAGTTCTCTGACAGCTCAATGCTGTCCTGAGCCAGATAGCAGATAGCCATCAGGCGGCAGGCATTCTGCTTCAGGTTTCCCTGAAAGTCTTCGAAATGGGCCTGCAGTTGCTCTATCGCCTGGTCCAGCCTGCCTATCCTGTAGTCACTCTCGGCCTGCGTAAAAACCTGCCGGAGAGAACTGTTTTCCTGGGCCTGGACACTTGCCGGTACCAGTATAACGGTTATTAAATATATAATAAGGTATATACTTCTTTTCATTTGACGGGTATGGTGAACGTGAACGTTGTTCCTTTGCCTTCTTCTGATTCAAAAGAGAGGCGGCCTTGATGCTTATTCTCAATGATGTCACGGGTGATGGCCATACCAAGACCTGTACCCTGGCCGATGGGTTTGGTCGTGAAGAAATTATCGAATAGGCGCTCTTTGACTTCCTCCGTCATGCCTTCGCCATTGTCAGCGATACTGATGACGACGTTGCCGTCTGCCGTCTTCACGCAGACAGTAAGCTCGGGTGTATAGTCCGCATCGGCCGACTGGGCCTTCTTCCACACGGCATAGCAGGCATTATTCGTCACATTAAGGATTGCACGGCTCAGGTCCTGGGGTATGACCATCATCAGCGGCAGTCCCTCAGCGTAGTCTTCGTGGATACTGATGTTGAAGTTCTTGCAATTGGCACGCATGGCGTGGTACGACAGCCAGACATACTCCTTCACCAGTTTGCAAACATCGGTAGGCAGGAACTCATTCTCTTTCCCCCTCGACACCAGCAGGATGCCCTGAATGATACTGATGGCCCGCTCACCGTGCTCCACAATCTTGGCCATATTCTCCTTCAGGTCGGCCACGATATCCTCTACCTCCTCGCGGTCGTCGGCTGACAGTTTGTCCTCATTGTCTTCTACAATCTCAGTCAGGTCCTTCAGCAGTTTGTCGGACATCTTACTGAAGTTGATGACAAAGTTCAGGGGGTTCTGAATTTCATGCGCAATACCGGCACTCAACATGCCTAACGAGGCCAGCTTCTCCTGCTGTTTCAATTGCTGCTGTAGGGTTTCAACTTGTTTTTCCATAGGCATGTCCTTCTTAATCAAGGGTTGGTAATGTTATCGTAAATTCTGTGAAGACATTCTTCTCTGACTGCACACTGATGTCGCCGTCATGATTCTGCACGATCTCACGGCTCAGGTACAGTCCGACGCCAGCGGCCTCGGCTGTGGTTTTCGTCGTGAAGAAGGGGTCGAATATCTTGCCGATGATTGTTGATTCTATTCCAATGCCATTGTCACGGATGACGAGCGATACCTTGCCGCCACCAGTATGCGCGCTTAATGTCACCTCGGGCTGATAACTGGTCTTCTGGGCTTTCTTGACAACGGCATAGACGGCATTTCCAAGCAGGCTCATAAAGGTCTTGCTCAGCTGGTCGGCATTGCCGTTGATGCTGATGGCACCCTGAGGAATATCGAATGTAGTCTTGATACCGTACTTGGCAATGTCTTCCGCATAATAAGTACGCAGCATCTCCTCATCCTGACGCAGGACGGTGGTAAGGTCAATGGGGACGATGCCTCCGCTGCGGTCTTTGAGCATCTCCTCCATGGCCTTCAGCGTGCGGGTGGTGTTCTGTCCATGCTCACTCACCTTCTGCAGGTTCCCACGCAGCATGTTGAGCACATCTATCGTGTCCTCATAATTCTCCTCATCCATCTTGTCCTTTTCGTCCTCAATATTGGCCTCGACATCCTTTACGAGTCCCTCCGACAGTTTCGAGAAGTTGTTGATATAGTTCAGGGGGTTCAGAATACGGTCGATCAGTCCCTGTGTCAGCTTACCTACAGTGGCCATCTTCTCCTGACGTATCAGTTCGTGCTGAGCATTGCGAAGGTCGGCGGTGCGCTCCTCGACGATACGCTCCAGTTTCTGTTTCTCCTGACTCAGGCGGTGCAGACGGTAGCGGAACAGACCGTAAACGAGCAAGCCCGCCAGCACAATATAAAGGATATTCATATACCACCTCACGTAAAACGGCAAGGCAATATGAAAGTCCATCGTGGCCACCTCTGACAGTTCGCCATTGGCCAGCATGGCCTGCACGGCTATTGTGTACGAACCGGGCGAGAGGTTCAAGAATTCTGCATCATGGTCGTCAGCCCATGCACTCCAGTTGCCATCGTTCAGACGATATCTGTACAGTGTATTCCCCACCAGCGGCTCATAGTCGACGGCAAAGGTGAAACGCAGGTCGTTCTGTCTGGTAGCCAGCTCAGGCAGTTTTTCCGGCATATCGCCATAACCGCCCCAAAGAATGCTGTCGCCACCAAGTATCACCGAGCGGAAGAGCAGCTGCGCTTTGGTTGTCAGCGACGGGTCTGTCTTCCCAGTATCAATCACCGCAATACCTCTGTCTATGCCGAGCCACACCTGCTGCTGACGGCAGTACATGGCACGCACCGAAAACTCACTGAACGGAAAAAGCATGGCATCAAGGTCGGTCAGCCGTCGATTGTCCTTCCATCGGTACAGCCCCTTACCCTCCACGTCAGTCAGCCAGGTAACGCCGCTGTTGTCAGCATACGAGAACTCTGGATAGGGGAATGGCTTCGTAGCCAAGGCGTTCAGCACGCTCACCTTGCCGCCAAGGGGGACGATGGTGGCAGCATTCTCGTTGAACACACCGATGCTTTGGGGTTTGAATTCCTTGCCGTTTGCCCTTTGGCTCCACACGTCGCCATACAGGTTCTGCAGCCAGATGGTTCCCTCGTCGTCCTTGAGAATCTTGGTCACCTTCTCAAGCTTGCACAGCAGCTTTCTGTTGCTGCCGTCAGCGTTCATGACATAGAGACCGTTCATCTCGCCACTGTATATCTGGCCGCCGTCAGCCAACAGGGCCGTCGTGTTTGTGTTCGTCAGTTGCGTCAGACTACCGTCACCCCTCAGGCGGAATATGCCGTTGGCGGTGGCTGCCAGCAAACCGCCAGGTGTGCTGGCCAGTTTCCAGCAGGCATGATTAATGCCCGACACAGCCTGCAGACGACGACCGGCCTGACGGTAGAGGCCATCGTTCGTACCAACATACATCACGCCCTGATACTCCTCCATTGACAGTATTTCGCCTGTCAGCCCCTCATGTGAGGTAAAATGTGAGAAGGCTGATGGAATAGCTACGGCAAACACGCCTGCGTCGGTGACTCCCCAGAGTATGCCGTGCCCATTGTAGGCGACATAGACGACATGGTCTGAGCAGAGTCCGTTGTCTTCGGTCAGGGCATAGAGTTCGCGGTCTGAAGAGTCGGCAATGGCAATTCCTCTGTCCTTCTTGACGATGACCCTCAGTCCGTCGTCCAGCTCTTCTACCTGTGTCACATCCGACAGCACCACTACCTGATGATTCTTGTCGACGGCTTCTGTCTTGATAATGTCGGAGAGTCCTGCCCGCAACGGCGATGAGCTGATGGATTTCACCCGCTTCACTTTGTCGTGGTCGACTTTGAACAGGCTGCCGTCGTTCACCAAGAAGTTCAACTCGTTGTTCTTTTCCCATATTTCGAGCACCTCACCACGAAACAGGTTGCTGGAGCCATACTGTTGCAATGTCAGTTCACCGTTTGACTTCCGTCTGATTCGGCCGAAGTAGTTATAACCGCCCACCCAAATGGTGCCGAAATGGTCGCGGGCAACAACGGTAACGCGGGTGATGCCAGGAGTGTGGAGAATTCGCCACTCGGCATTGTCGTAGTACATCAGACCCTCGAAGTTGGCTATGAATACCGTACCGTCGTTGCCAATCTCGACGTCGAAGTTACGGTTGTGGGCGTGGTAGTCGTCGGTCGTGAAGTTTTTGATAAAAGGAATGCCTTGAGCAAGACATGCCATTAATGAGAGATGGAGCAGTAACAATAAAAGCAGGCGCTTCATGGTCTCACCTCCTTTCTGCTGTCTGTGACGAACTTCTCGTAAGGCACGTTTTTGCCGATGTAGTAGTCCCATTCGTCCTGTGTGAAGTTGCGCTTCAGATTCTTCCTCACCAGATCAACCAGCATGGGCACCGAGAGGAGAGCTTCCATCAAGTTGCCGTTCCGGTCGCCAATCCAAGCGTAGTTCTTGGAGTTGTCGAAGTCGAAGTTCATAATCCAGGAGTCTGCCGTGAGCATCGTCATCGGCTCAACCTTGGCACTTGCCGTGTTCCAAAACTTCACTGTGCCGTCGTAACTCGACGACACAAGACGCAGGTTGTTGAGTTTCAGCTTTGAGATGCGCGAAAGGTGACCTTCAAGCTTTGTCAGTTTCTGGTCCTTCTCGTCGTAGAGGTAAATGGTGCCGTCGCTCATGCCGAAGACCTGCCTCTTTGAGGTCTTTGAACTGGCGAAGGCCGTCACGCGCCCGCTGACGGGCGCAGCTGAAGTCTGTAGTTCATTGATGTCCTTCACGATATGCTGCCGCCCCTTGTCGTCAAAGAGTATGGGCATGTTGTTATAGCGGCTCGCGGCTGTCAGGTGGAAGTCGAGCTCGCGTATTGCCACAATCATTCTGCGCTGCTTGTCGTAGACAGCCAGCCCGCGGTCGCCTGTCAGCAGCACGCTGCTGTCATCGAGTTTCGTAACCCACATTGGATGCTCAAGGGCTTCAACGGGAATGACCTGTGCTGCATTGCTCCTGATAATTGCCAGATGACCGCTGCGGCTGACGGCATAGATGGTTGAATCCTCATCAATATAGACGTCGCGAAAGTCGTAGTCCTTGTTGCTGAGCAGTATATCGCTCCGAAGGTGGTCGCCTTGCTTTAAATGTTTCACGATTTCGCCGTAGGAACTGACCGTCACCAGCGAATTATTGTTGTCAGAGGCGTAGGCAACACCCATCAGCGAGCCCCGGTGCGTGAACCACGTCCGTTTGCTCTGGCTGGCCGTCATCAGCGACTGGAAGACGGCGGGATAGTAGACGTCGGCCTTGTAGCGGTCGACATAAAGATAGGAGGCGTAGGCCAGAAGGGCGGCCAGTTCAGTATTCCCCAGACGCGACTGCACCAGCGACAGCGAACCCAGTGAACGGCCGAGAGTGACATAGCTCAGCGTATCGGCCACACGCTTCGAGAACTCCGCCTGCACACGCTGATGGTCGGCCATCTGGCGCTCCGACTCAGCCACGAGGCGTGCTTCCTGAGCCTGCTGCTCGGAGACGACGGCCTTCTCCTGCGCTATCAGCGCGTTCTGGCGCTCTACCTCCGAGCGGTGGCGCATCTCTTCAGCGGTACGTTTCTGCTGGATGGCTTCCTCGCGCTGCTCGTCGGAAATTTCCTTCTGCTGGTAGGCAATCTCCTCCATCTGTTTGCTGACGCTGCGGACGACGGACGACCGTTTCTCCTGTAGCCTCAATTCGGCAACCTGAGATTCCAAGTCGGCGACGCGCCGGTGCTCAGTGTACCAGCCCGCCAGGCCTGCCGCCGTCGTTCCCAACAAGGCGAGACCAACTGCTCCTGTCGCTATGTCCTTCTTCTTCACAGTCTCTTCAGAGCCAGAATGGTAATGTCGTCACTTTGTTCAGCACCTTCGGTAAACGCGGCCACATCGGCCACAATGGCCTCGATGGCCTGCTGACATCCGCCCTGCTTCAATCCCCTGAGCGTGCTTTCCAGCCTGCGCTCATCAAAAGCCTCATACTGTGTGTTCATGGCCTCGGTCACACCGTCGGTGAACAGCACCAGCATCTCGCCACGGTTCAGCTGCAACTTGGCAAGATGATAGTCCAGGCCATCAATGGCACCGACCATTGGGTCTTGCGACATAGGCAAAGCCTCTACACCGCCATTTGGTTTCACCACGTAGGGCGGATTATGCCCGGCATTGCAGTAGACGGTTTCGCCTGTCGTAATATCAATAATGCCATAGAACACCGTCACGAACATGCAGTCTACCGACTCGGCCGCCAGTAACTTGTTAGAATATGTCAGACACTCTGCCGGACTGCCTCCACGAAGGCCCGTGGCACGGATCAGCGTGCGGCTGACAGCCATGAAGATGGCTGCCGGTATGCCCTTTCCACTGACATCGGCTATGACGAAACCAATACGGTTCTCGTCGATATGGAAGAAGTCGTAGAAGTCGCCGCCCACGTCCTTGGCTGGTGTCATCAGGGCAGCTATGTCGAGCTTGTCGGCAATGTCGGGGAAGGGCGGAAACACGCGCGGCAGTATGGCCTGCTGAATCTCGCTGGCTATGGCCAGGTCGCTCTTCAGCGACTCCAGCTGCGTGTGCTCCTGCTGCGACTGGTGGACGTAGTTGATTTGCTCGATGGCCTTCTCGATGGTCACACTCAGGTCGTCGAGGTCGATGGGCTTTGTGGCAAAGTCGAAAGCACCGTTGTTCATGGCCTGCCGGATATTGCCCATGTCGCCGTAGGCTGAGACCATGATGACCTTCAGCGCGGGATTGCGCATCTCGTTGATCTTGGCCAGCAGCGTCAGACCGTCCATCTCGGGCATGTTGATGTCCGACAGGATAATCTCTATGTCGGGATGCTTCACCATCATCGTCAGCGCCTCAAGACCGTTGTGGGCGAATACAAATTCGTATTCGCCCTTACGGATCTTGCGCCTGAAATACTGTGTCAGAAGAAGCTCGAGATCGAGCTCATCGTCGACACTCAGAATCTTTATTGGCATTTATCTTTGCGTTATTTCGTTTATACGTTATCACGAGAAGGCAACGGTCAGACCGGCCATGACGATGCTCACCATCGACATCAGCTTGATGAGGATGTTCAGCGACGGACCGCTGGTGTCCTTGAACGGGTCGCCGACGGTATCGCCGACGATACAAGCCTTGTGGGCAAAAGAACCCTTGCCGCCGAACTTGCCTTCCTCAATGTTCTTCTTGGCGTTGTCCCAGGCACCGCCGGCATTGGCCATGAAGACTGCCAGCGTGAAGCCGCCTGCCAAGCCGCCGACAAGCAGGCCAAGCACACCGGCCACACCGAGGACGATACCCACGATGATGGGGATGATGATGGCGAGCACCGAGGGAATGATCATCTCGTGCTGGGCAGCACGGGTGGAGATTTCCACGCAACGGCCATAGTCGGGCGTGCCAGTGCCCTCAAGAATACCGGCAATCTCGCGGAACTGACGGCGCACCTCCTGCACCATCTTCTCGGCAGCACGGCCCACGGCCTCCATCGTCATACCGCAGAAGAGGAAGGCTGCCATAGCGCCGATGAAGGCACCCACAAGCACCTTCGGGTTCATCAGGTTCACCTGGAAGTAGTTCATGAAGTCGGGAATGGTAGCCTGTGAAGCTGAGATGGTCATTCCGGCTACGTTTGTCAGCGTCTCGCCGGCACGCTCCATAGCAATCTTGATTTCCTCGATGTAAGAGGCGAGCAGGGCCAGAGCCGTGAGGGCAGCCGAACCAATGGCGAAGCCCTTACCCGTAGCTGCCGTCGTATTGCCTAAGGCGTCGAGAGCATCGGTACGATGACGCACCTCCTCGCCCAGACCGCACATCTCGGCATTACCACCGGCATTGTCGGCAATGGGGCCGTAAGCGTCGGTAGCCAGCGTGATGCCTAACGTAGAGAGCATTCCCACGGCAGCAATACCGATGCCATAGAGACCGTGCGACAGGCTCTCCGACGTCATCGAGAGGTCGAAGCCGTTGGCACACAGATAGCTGAGCATGATGGCAACGCCAATCGTAATCACGGGAATGCAGGTGGAAATCATGCCTGTACCGATACCTTTAATAATAACGGTAGCAGCACCAGTCAGTCCTGCCTCTGAAATCTTCTGGGTGGGCTTGTAGGAGTGAGATGTGTAGTACTCTGTAGCCTGACCGATGATGACACCGGCTGCCAGTCCGGAGATGACGGAGAACGAGAGTCCGAGCCAGTTCTCGATGCCTAAGAAATAGAGAATGCCAAAGGTGGCAATAGCGATGAGCACGGCACTGACGTTCGTTCCGAGCGAGAGCGAGCGCAGCAGGTCCTTCATCGTGGCGCCTTCCTTCGTGCGAACGAGGAAGATGCCAAGCAGCGAGAGGAACACGCCCACGGCAGCAATCAGCATCGGGGCGATGACAGCCTTGAGCTGAATCTCGAGACCTGCCACAGCAAAGGCGGCAGCACCGAGGGCAGCGGTCGACAGCACCGAGCCGCAATAGCTCTCGTAGAGGTCGGCACCCATACCGGCCACGTCGCCCACGTTGTCGCCCACGTTGTCGGCAATGGTGGCGGGGTTGCGCGGGTCGTCCTCGGGGATGTCGGCCTCGACCTTACCCACGATGTCGGCACCCACGTCGGCAGCCTTCGTGTAGATACCGCCGCCGACACGGGCGAAGAGCGCCTGCGTCGAGGCACCCATGCCGAAGGTCAGCATGGTGGTGGTAATGGTGATGAGGGCCATTTGGTCGCCCTGATAGAAATGGTTGAGCACCAGGAACCAGATGGCGATGTCGAGCAGTCCGAGACCCACGACGGTCAGTCCCATCACGGCACCGCTACGGAAGGCTATCTTCAGTCCAGCATCCATACTCTGGCGGGCGGCATTGGCCGTGCGGGCAGAGGCGTAGGTGGCGGTCTTCATGCCGAAGAAACCAGCCAGTCCGGAGAAGAAACCGCCAGTGAGGAAGGCGAAGGGCACCCAGGGATTCTGCACGTTCAGGCCATAGGCCATGAAGGCGAAGAGGGCACAGAGGACGACAAACACGATGGTGACGACCTTGTACTGCTGCTTGAGGTAAGCCATTGCACCTTTGCGCACATAGAGCGCAATTTCTTTCATACGCGGCGTACCTTCGTCGGCCTTCATCATCTGAGTGAAGAAGTAGTACGCCATACCGAGTGCCACGACAGATGCGAAGGGCACAAGCCAGAATACTGTTGGAATGTTCATTGTCATTTAATATTTTAAGTTTAAGTTTGATTTCTTCGTGCAAAAGTACGCATTTTATTCCTAATACCCAAATTTTTTATGTTTTTTCTCGTAATTGAATTTGCTCGTTTGGGAATTATTGAGTAATTTTGCAGCACAAAACTAAAATCACACCCAAACTATGAAACTGAATGACATACTGAACGGCCAGTTGAACGCCGCAGAATGGGAAGCCAAGGGTTACGAGCTTCCGAGTTTTGACATTGCCAAAGTACGCGAAAAGACTGCCAAGGAACCTACTTGGGTACACTTTGGCGGTGGAAACATTTTCCGGGCTTTCCCCGCAGCCATCCTCAACGACGCTTTGAACACGGGCCGTTACGATCGCGGCGTTATCGTGGCCGAAACCTTCGACTTCGAAGTCATCGACAAGGCTTACGCACCTTATAATAATCTGTCGCTGCTTGTGAGCCTTCAGTCAACAGGCACTATCGAGAAGAAAGTCATTGCCTCGGTGACAGAAGCGCTAAAAGCCGACCCTCAGTTCGACGACTGGAACAGGCTGATTGAGATTTTCCGTAATCCCAGTCTCCAGATGATTTCGTTTACCATCACCGAGAAAGGCTACACCTTCAACGAAGCCGACCTGGCTCGCGGGCTAAAGCCTATGTTTGCGATGGGTAAGGTCTGCGCCCTTCTGTTTGAGCGATTCAATGCCGGACAGCTCCCACTTACAGTTCAGTCAATGGACAACTGCTCGCACAACGGCGACCGCGTGAAGGCCGGCATCATGGCCTATGCAGAACGCTGGGTAAACGATGGGCTGGTGCCTCAGGCTTTCCTCGATTACCTGAAGGACGAGACGAAGGTGACCTTCCCCTGGTCGATGATTGATAAGATTACGCCACGCCCGCACGAGAAGGTAAAGGAACTCTTGGCTGAGGACGGTTTCGAGGACAACAACTATATCGAGACCGAGAAGCACACCTTCACGGCTCCATTTGTCAACGCTGAGGAAGTGCAGTATCTGGTCATTGAAGACAACTACACCAATGGCCGTCCCCCACTCGACCTCGGAGGTGCCCTCTACACCACGCGTGAGACTGTCGACAAAGTGGAAACGATGAAGGTGACAACCTGTCTGAACCCCCTTCACACGGCCATGAGTATCTATGGCTGCATGCTCGGCTACACGCTGATTTCTGCTGAAATGGCTGATGAGGACCTGCGCCCCTTCATTCAGAAAATCGGCTATATGGAGGCAATGCCCGTTGTTACCGACCCAGGCGTGCTGAACCCCTACGAGTTCATCGGAGCTGTCATCAACCGCCGACTGCCCAATCCGTTTATGCCCGATGCTCCACAGCGCATAGCAATGGATACAAGCCAGAAGCTTCCTATCCGTTTCGGCGAGACCATCAAGAAATACATTGCCCGCGGACTCGACATGTCGAACCTCATCCTCATTCCGCTGACATTGGCCGGCTATGCCCGATACCTTAAAGGTATTAAGGATGACGGCACGCCCTTCGAACCGTCACCCGACCCCATGCTCAGTGAGCTGCAAGCCATCGTAGCCCCGCTGGAGATAGGCCGTCCTAATCAGGACTGGAGCCCGTTGCACCAACTCTATAGCCGCAGCGATGTATTCGGCCTCGACCTCTACGAAGCTGGTCTCGGCGAGCAGATTGAGGGCATGGTCAAGGAACTCTATGCCGGCAAAGGTGCTGTTCGCGCCACGCTCCACAAGTACGTCGCTGCACGATGAGAAGACGACTGTTGACAATTGCTGCCGCTGCAGCAATAGCTACACTCTGCAACTGCTCTGGCGACAAGGATGAGAAGCTGGCTTTCGAAACAGTCAGTTCAGAGAAGACTGTGAGCATCAGTGGCGAGGATGGTGCACCCAAGTGCAGCGTCCACTTGACTCTTGCGGCAGCTGCCGAGAGCCAAGGCGAGCGGGCCAAGGTCGTGAATGAGCTGTTAGCACGCGAACTGCTCGACCAAGAATCGACAAGTCTAAAAGCTGCTGCCGACTCGTTTGCCAACGCCTATACCGAGAGCTACCGCCGCAATATTGCGCCACTTTACCGCGACGACCGTAACGATGCGAACAAGCGCTCATGGTATGAGTACCACTATAATCTGACGGGGAAGGCTGCACAGGGCCGGCGAGGCGTGACGGTCTACACGGCAGAGTTAGACTACTACGAGGGCGGTGCACACGGCATCAGCCAGCGCCTGCTGATGAACTTCGACAACAAGACAGGACGCCTGCTGACACTCGCCGACGTATTCACTCCCGGCTACCAGCAGCGGCTGAACGGTCTGCTGGAAGAGAAACTGATCGAAAAGACTGGCGCGAAGGACATCAATGAGCTGCGGGAGAAGGGCTACCTGTACCAGACGGAGATGTATGCCTCTGAGAATTTCGCACTCGGCGAGGACGAAATCACCTTTGTCTACAACCCCTACGAGATTGCGCCCTACGAGCAGGGACTTACCGAACTGACAATTGACTATGGAGAGTGTAAAGAAATACTTCAAGACGCTGACTGACGAGCAGTTGCGGCAGTTCGCGATGCTCGACGAGCTCTACCACGAGTGGAACGCGAAGATCAACGTCATCTCGCGCAAGGACATCGACAACCTCTACGAGCACCACGTGCTCCACTCGCTGGCCATCGCAAAAGCTGTCAACTTCCGCGCCGGCACTGAGATTCTGGACTTCGGTACGGGCGGCGGCTTCCCCGGTGTGCCGCTGGCCATTCTTTTTCCGGAGTGCCGCTTCAAGCTGATTGACGGCACGGGAAAGAAAATCCACGTGGCCCAGGAGGTGGCAGCAGCCATCGGTCTGAAGAACTGCCGGGCTGAGCACCTAAGGGGCGAGGACGAGCGTGGCCGCTTCGACTTCGTGGTGAGTCGTGCGGTGATGCCTCTGCCCGACTTGGCTAAGATCGTGCGCAAGAACATCAGCAAGAAGCAGCAGAACGCTACGCCCAACGGCATCGTCTGCCTGAAGGGTGGCAACCTCGAGGCCGAGGTGCAGCCTTTCCGTAACATCGTCGAGGTAATGCCTATCAGCAACTGGTTCGAAGAGGAATGGTTTAAAGAGAAAAACGTCGTTTACTTACCGCTATGATTAAGATAAAGACATTCGTCTGCAATATGCTGCAGGAGAACTGCTACGTGATGAGCGACGAGACGAATGAAGCCGTCATCATCGACTGCGGTGCCTTCTACCCTGAAGAACAGCAGGCCATTGCCGACTATATTGAGCGTGAGCAACTGACACCGGTCAGGCTGATAGCCACCCACGGACACTTCGACCACAACTTCGGCAACAGCTTCGTCTGGCACCGCTACGGGCTGAAGCCTGAGGTTACTGCCGAGGACTTGCCGCTGATGGACATCAAGCGGCAGATGAGGTTGATGATGGGAATGGATTACGAGATTGAGCAAGCCCCAACAGGACGCTTACTAAACACAAAAGACGACGTTACGTTCGGCAGTCATCGTCTGAGAGTACTGCCTACACCGGGACACTCACGCGGCTCAGTGACACTCTACTGCGAAGCCGAGCATGTGGCCTTCACGGGCGACACGCTGTTCCGCATGAGCATTGGGCGCACCGACTTCGAGGGCGGCAGCTGGAGCGAGATATGCAACAGCCTGAAACAAGTGCTGGCCGCCCTGCCCGCCGACACCAAGGTCTATCCGGGACACGGCACGCTGACCACGATCGGCGAGGAGGTGCAGTACAATCCGTATATGCACTAATCGAAGAGGGTATCGATTTCGCCTATCTCATCGTCGTCGAACCACTTCGACAGCTTCTCGCGGACCTTCTCCTTGATGTCGGGGTCGACATCGGTCCACACCTTTTTCAGCACGTAGAGCAGTACGGCCAGGTCGTCGCTCAGGCCTACGATAGGAATCGCATCGGGTACGACATCGATAGGACTGATCATGTAGCCCAAGGCCCCGATGATGATGGCCTTGTCCTTGGCGCTGATCTTGTCGCTCTGCAGGGTGTAGAACAGAATGAGCGCTGCATAAACTAACTTGGCGCCTGCACGCTTGGCAATGCGCGAAATCTTCTCAACAAACTCGCTCTGCGAGAATTTGTTGGCATAACTCATAAAATCAGGTAACTCCATCTTCAGTATTTTCGATTGATTTATTTACGATTTATCACTCTTCACTCTTCACTTCT
>JAEEGJ010003620.1_pt1 | contig 57683 bp, 25 predicted proteins | sample 8958761 | NCBI WGS metagenome assembly JAEEGJ01 (sample SAMN16246546, study PRJNA631951) | gut metagenome | biome: gut microbiome; feature: rumen; material: RS-attached | host: Bos | place: Iran: Karaj | collected 2018-10 | reverse complement strand
TTTCCTTTCTTGTAGTCGATGCCATTCCATGCAATCTTGTTGCGCGACTTAGCATCCTTCGGATTCTCACGACGTCCAAGGCTCTTGCCATTGAGCAACAACTCCACCTCGTCGCAGTTGGTGTAGATGATCAGGTTGGCCTTGGAACCTTCAGGACGGTTCCAGAGCTCTGACTGGCGGTCGGTGCCGGTGATAATGCCGTTCCACTCCACACCCGCATTCTTATCCTCCATAACGGAGAGACGCACCAATGGCTCGTCGCTGAAGAACGACCTCATGAAATAAGCCTTGGGTTTCGGGTTGAGGGAGATGTCGAAGACTCCCTGTGCCCAGCCCTTGGCAGGCCATCCTTGTGACTCGCCGAGGTAGTCGATGGCTCCCCAATAGGCTAGTCCGATGACTTTGTCGAGATTCATCTCGAACCAGTTGGGACCCATGGCGGCTGTTGAGGCCTCCGATTGATAGAATGTCATCCAAGGGAAACGACGTCCGTCGCCAGGGAAGTACATATAGCGGTAGTTATATGCCTGGATATCGGTCTGCATGGCGAGGTCGCAGGGCAGCGAGTCGGTCTCCCAGTTGCGATAGCGGGGGTGCATGGCTACGGTCACCAGACGTGTGGAGTCATAGCGCTGCAATACGGGACGCATCATCTTGTAGCACGTCACGCCAAAGTCGTTGAATGGTTGGTTGGGGTCTTGTTGCAGTTCGTTACCCAGGCTCCACAGTACGACGCTGGGTGAGTTGCGATCGCGCTTCACCCACTCGGTGATGTCGCCAGCAAAGTGGTTCATAAACGGTACGCGTCCACCCGTATGCTGGAGTGTCCACTTGTCATAGAGTTCGTCGACCACCAAGATGCCGTATTTGTCGCACAGTTCGATGAACTGACGACTGTAGGGGTTGTGGCTGGTGCGGATATGATTCATGCCAAACTGCTTCATCAACTGCAGGCGCTTCTCGATGGCACGAGGATAGGCGGCAGCACCTAGGGCACCCAGCGTGTGGTGGTTAGCATAACCCTTGAGAATGACCTTCTTGCCATTGAGCTTCAGTCCGAAGTCAGGACCATACTCAATGGTGCGGATGCCGAAGTATTCGGAGTATTCGTCGGCCACGGTTCCATCCTCGTAGAGCAGCTGTGCTACGGCACGATAGCGCTTTGGAGACTCTGTGTCCCACAGTTGTGGGTGGGCTATCTCCATCTCCGAGGTCTGCATCTCCAAGGTGCGTGTCTGTGGATTGCGCTTCTTGGAGGCTGTGGTCTCTGCCACCAGTTGGCCGTCGGGGTCATAGATCTTTACGTGCATGCGTACCTCCTTGGCCTTTGTGCGGTTGGTGTATTCTGCCGACAGACTGACAAAACGGTTGTTACGTGTGGTGATATACAACGGATGGCGACCGAAATAGAGGTCGGCAGGGGTCCTGACGAGTGACACGTTGCGGAACAGTCCACCACCAGTGTACCAGCGGGAGTTGTTCTCCTTCATGGTGGATGCCACGACAACGAGCGTGTTGTCACCCTTGCGCAGCTTGTTGGTGACGTCAATCTCGAAACCTACATAGCCATAGTCCGTTCCACCGATGCGCTGTCCGTTGAGATAGACATCGCCAGTGAGCATGATGCCTTCGAAGTCGAGGAGATAGCGGGTATTGGGTGTTGGTGTGTGGGTAATGGTCTTACGGTAGTAGCCTGTGCCCATCTCCTTGAAACCACGGGCCGACAGTCGTGACTTGATATTGGCAGCGACATCGGTATTGTCGGCTTTCTCGTCAGCTGCGGGTGGTACCCAGGGCTGCGATATCTGGAAGTCGTGAGGTACGTCAATCTGTTCTACACTGCTGAACTCGGCATCACGTGAAAACTCCCATCCCATATTTAGGCTCTCCACGTTTCGCTGGGCAAGCAAATGCAAAAATGTAAAAATGAAAAAATGGAATAATAGTGTGCGTTTCATCATCGTATGCATTTAAGGTTCTTGTCTAGTTGTTCAGTACTGCTGGCACCCACCAGCACAGAGGTGACACCCTCTTGGTCGAGAATCCAGCGCAGGGCCGATTCGGCAAGTGTCTGTCCCTTTGACAGCGCCTCGCTGTTCCAGGTTTTCAGTTGTTCCAACAGTTCTGGGGTAAGCATCTCGTGACGCAGGAATTTCTCTCGTGTCATGCGCGAGTCTTCAGGGATACCGTTCAAGTAACGGTCGGTGAGCAGACCTTGTGCCAGTGGTGAGAAGGAGATAAAGCCTACGCCCTCCTGGTGGCATAGCTGGAGAATACCCTCGTCGATGGGGGCACGGTCGAGCATATTGAGACGTCCCTGGTAGATGAGCAGGGGTACGTCGTGTGCTTTGAGGTAGTCGATGGCAAAGCGTGTGGCTTCCAATGGCCAGCGCGAGATACCCACATAGAGGGCCTTGCCCTGTCGGACAATGTCGACGAGTGCCTGCAGCGTCTCTTCCAGTGGTGTGTCAGGGTCGTAACGGTGCGAGTAGAACAGGTCGACATAGTCCAGATGCATGCGTCGCAGCGATTGGTCGAGCGATGCCATGAGATATTTGCGTGAACCCCAGTTGCCATAGGGACCAGGCCACATGTCGTAGCCTGCCTTGGTGGAGATGAACAACTCGTCACGATAGGGACGCAGGTCTTCGTCCATGACACGTCCCAATGTCTCTTCTGCCGAACCATAGGGCGGTCCGTAGTTGTTGGCGAGATCGAGGTGGGTGATGCCACAGTCGAAGGCATGGCGCAGGATGGTTCGTGAACGCTGGTAGTCGTCAACGCCTCCGAAGTTGTGCCATAAGCCCAGGCTTACCTTCGGTAACAATACGCCAGAGCGTCCGCAACGGTTGTACGACATCTGGTCGTAGCGGTTTTCATTAGCAGTGTATGATTCCATAAACATCTTAGTAGAATAGTTCGTTTTGCAGGGCAAAGGTAGGCATTTTTTTTTGAAATACGGTGTTTTTGTTCACTTTTTAATAATAATAAGGCATTTTTCTTGCACTACTTGATATTTTTTGCTAACTTTGCCTCCTCAAAACAAACAAACTACTCAGACGGACTACTAAACGACATGAAGAGATTACTATTATTAACAGGACTGATTGCGATGGCAGTATGTGTCATGGCCCAACCCCGTTATCAGAAAAAGCAAATGATGCTGGAGGCATTGAACCGCGGTGTAGTGGCTATACGTAGTGGCAATCAGGTAGTGGTCAGTTGGCGCACGCTCTCGTTCGACAAGCCAGGCGAGGCTTTTGATGTGTACCGTAATGGTGAGAAGATGAACGTAGAGCCAATGGTTAAGGGTGGTACCTTCTATGTAGATGAACACCCCTTGCAGGGCGATGCTACCTATGAGGTGCGTGGTGGAGGCAAGGATGGTACGTATATTTTGAAGGCTGATGCACCTGACGGTTATCTTCCTGTGAAGTTGCAGAAGCCTGCTGATGGCGTGACACCTGATGGTCAGTCTTTTTCGTATTCTGCCAATGATGCCTCTGTAGCCGATGTTGACGGTGACGGCCAGTATGAGATATTCTTGAAGTGGGACCCTTCGAATGCGCACGACAATGCCCACGACGGCTTTACGGGTCCGACCTTGTTTGACTGCTATCGGTTGGATGGTACCTTGCTCTGGCGTATCGACATGGGGGGTAATATCCGCAGTGGTGCCCACTATGTACCGTTTATTGCCTACGACCTGGATGGTGACGGCTGTGCAGAGTTCATCGTAAGGACTGCTGACGGTACACGCGACGGAAAAGGACGAATTGTTGGTGATGAGAAAGCAGACTATCGCACCTATCCTCGGAATGCCTCGAAGCGTGCCCAGCCTGAAGGAGAGTGGAGTAAGTATAATAAGAGCAGGTCTCCCAGAGTGGGTCGTATACTGAGTGGTCCGGACTATATCACCGTCTTTAACGGACTCACTGGTGAGGCGATGGATACCAAACAATACATACCGCAGCGCGGGAATGTGGAGGATTGGGGCGACAACTACGCCAACCGCTCTGACCGTATGCTGGCAGGAGTGGGGTACTTGGACGGCAGACGCCCCAGTGCTATCTTCTGTCGTGGCTACTATACGCGTACTGTCATTGCCGCCTGGGACTGGGATGGCGAGGAACTGAAACAGCACTGGGTATTTGACACCAATGAGCCCCAATGGAGCAGCTATGCCGGACAGGGCAATCACAATCTAAGGGTTGCTGATGTCGATGGTGATGGTTGCGACGAGATAACCTATGGTTCGATGGCTGTGGACCACGATGGTCGTGGACTGTATAATACAGGTATGGGACATGGCGATGCTATCCATCTGATGGCCTTCGACCCAACGACGGACGAGTTGCAGGTGTGGGACTGTCATGAGAACCATCGTGACGGTTCAGACTTCCGCAATGCCAAGACAGGAGAGATTATCTTCCAACTGCCATCGAGGGCCGATGTGGGTCGCGCCATGGCCGCTGACATCGACCCCACGAACCCTGGTGTGGAGATGTGGAGCTCCGACAGCCATGGTATCCGAAATATCAAGGGTGAGCGGCTGGCTGAAGCGCAGGATCCAGAAGACCCGCAACACGAACAGCACCTTCGTATGAGGGGCAGACGCCTGTCCATCAACTTCGGTATCTGGTGGGACGGTGATCTGCTGCGTGAACTGTTGGACCGTGCCACCGTATCGAAGTACGACTGGAAAGAGCGCACGGTTGTCAATGTGACGAAACTGGAGGGTGTGGTGTTCAACAACTGGACAAAACAGAATCCCTGTTTGGCAGCAGATATCTTGGGTGACTGGCGCGAGGAAGTCATCGCTCGCACTCCGGATAGCAGCGAACTGCGCATATTTGTATCACCTATTCCTACGGAGTACCGCATCAACTGTCTGATGGAGGATATCCCCTATCGTCTATCGACGGCCGCGCAGAACGTGGGCTACAACCAACCCTCAGAACCGGGCTTCTATCTGGGACCGGACAAAAGTGTAACACCATTCTTAAAGTAAGACGATGAGACAACTGATAACGATCATCCTGGCACTCATGACAACTGTGTCGGCCAGTGCCCAGCAAGTGAACGATAATAATACACCGCTGCACCTGATGCGTCCTGCCAACCAGCAGCGCTATGGCATACCCACGCAGGATGGCGTGAAACAGACCATTGACCGCGTGTTGCACTATATAGACAGTGAGACACCTGCCCAGTTGGTGGACAAACGTACGGGTAAGGAGGTGACACGCATGAAGGACATTGACCAATACACACAGTTGAAACAGGGTGGATTCCGACTGACGAGCTATGAATGGGGCGTCACTTACTCTGGTGTGTTGGCTGCCTATGAGGTGACGGGTGACAAGACTTATCGTGACTATGTCTATAAACGCCACAAACTGCTGAGCGACATGGCGCCACAGTTTGAGAAGGTGTATGAGAAACACAAGGATATTGATGTCAATGTACGTCGTGTGATAGACCCTCATGCCTTGGATGATGCAGGAGCGGTATGCGTATCGATGATCAAGGCGCTGCTGAGTGACAAAACCCTGCCGTTGCGTGAACGTATAGACCACTATGTGGACTATATCCTGAATAAGGAGTTCCGTCTGTCCGACGGCATTTTTGCGCGTCTGCGTCCACAGAAGAATACGGTATGGCTGGACGACATGTTCATGGGAATCCCTGCTGTGGCATATATGGGGAAACTTATGGAGGAGACAGGAAGACAGGAAGACAAGGAGACTGCTGCACGCTATTACGATGAGGCAGTCCGACAGGTTAAGCTGTTTGCAGACAGGATGTGGGTGGAAAGCGACGGACTGTTCCGCCACGGATGGGTGGAGGCCATGCAGCCGCATCCCGCCTTCTATTGGGGACGTGCCAACGGGTGGGCGCTGTTGACGATGTGCGAGGTGTTGGATGCGTTGCCAGAGTACCACAGCAGTCGTCCACAGATACTCGGTCTGTTGCAGAAACATGTTGCCGGACTGGCGCGCCGCCAGCATCACGATGGTTTCTGGCACCAGCTGCTGGACCGCAACGATACTTATCTGGAGACATCGGCAACGGCTATCTATACCTACTGCATAGCGCATGCTATCAATAAAGGCTGGATAGATGCCAAGGCCTATGGGGCCACAGCACTGCTGGGTTGGCAGGCTGTCAATCAGTCGGTGAATGACAAAGGTCAGGTAGAGAATGTCTGTGTGGGTACTGGCATGGGTTTCGATGCTGCTTTCTATGCCTATCGCCCTGTGCACGTGATGGCAGCCCACGGCTATGGTCCCACGATATGGGCTGGGGCAGAGATTATTCGACTATTGCAGCAACAGCACCCGAAGATGAACGACTCTGCTGTGCATTTCTATGACGAAGAGGTGCCTACCAATGAACCTATTTTCAATTACGACGGAAAAATCAGGTATTGACATAAAACAACAATATAATGATAATAACAATGAAAAGAACAATTCTTTCATGTGTCCTTGCGACACTGTGTGCTATGGGTGCCTCAGCTCAGGCCTTAGGTGAGGAGGTCATCCTCGACAAGTGGTCGGACAAGCCGTTTAACTACAGCATTGCCGTGCCCGACGGTAACTATCGCGTGACGGTAACGCTGGGTGTCAAGAAACATGCTGGTCAGACGGTGGTGAGAGCTGAGAGTCGTCGCCACTATTCCGACATGGTGACTACCAAGAAGAACAAGTATCAGACAGTATCGTTTGTGGTCAACAAGAAGAATCCACAGATTGATGCCAAGACCAAAGTGAAACTGAAACCGCGTGAGTGGAGCTACAAGAATTGGGACGACTCGCTGACGATTTCGTTCTGTGGTCCGATGCCCGCCGTACATAGCGTGAAGGTAGAGCCTGCCACTGACGTGACGACGGTATTCCTCTGTGGTAACAGCACCGTGGTAGACCAGGAGAACGAGCCCTGGGCATCGTGGGGACAGATGATTACCCGTTGGTTTGACGATAAGGTGGTCATTGCCAACTATGCCGAGAGCGGTCTGTCGTGCACGTCGTTCCTTGCTCAGTTGCGCTTGGACAAGATTCTCACCCAATTGAAAAAAGGTGACTACGTCATTGTGGAGTTCGGCCATAACGACGAGAAAGAGAAGAAGCCCGGAGACGGTGCCTGGTACAGCTATTCACGTAACCTGAAGATTTTTGCTGATCGTGTGAAGGCTGCTGGTGGTCATATCATCTTCTGTACACCAACGGCACGTCGCGCCTTCAACGACGATCACAAGACCAACCGCAATACGCATGGGGACTATCCAGAAGCTATGAAGACTGTCGCCAAACGTGAGGGTGTGCAGCTTATCGACCTCACCACCATGTCAACAACGTTCTATGAGGCACTGGGTGAAGAACGCTCGAAGCGTGCTCTGGTACACTATCCGATGGGAACGTTCCCTGGTCAGGAGCGCGAGTTGGCAGACAATACTCACTTTAATCCTTTTGGTGCCTGGGAGATTGCCAAGATGGTGGTGATGGGACTCAAACAGTTACAGTCGCCGTTGGCAGCGCATCTGCGTGCTGATTGGCAGGACTTCAATCCTGCACAGCCTGACGATCCCGATGCCTTCGTATGGCACATGTCAGCAGGTAGTAACCTGACGAAGCCCGACGGAAACTGAGAAAATTTAAAAGTGTAATAATTGAAAAATTATAAAAAGCGGTAATTGTCATGAAGCGTTTTGCATTTAAGATGTACCTGAAACCAGGTTGTGAGAAAGAGTACGAACGTCGCCATGCCGCCATCTGGCCGGAACTCGTCAAGATGATCAAGGATGGTGGGGTCTCGAACTACAGTATATACTGGGACAAGGATACCAATATCCTCTTTGGCTATCAGGAGTGTGCCGGTGAAGGCAGTTCACAGGATACAGACAATGTCGATCCCATTACGCAGAAGTGGTGGGACATGATGGCTGACATCATGGAGGTGAACCCCGACAATTCGCCTGTTACCATCCCTATTCAGGAAGTGTTCCATTTAGACTAAACGTTGATGAAGAGAATATCCGCATTGTTATTGTCGTTGCTGGCAATAGGTACGCTGTGGGCCGCTGATTTCGGCAAGAAGGTTGCGTGGGACCAACATAGTCTTATCATTGACGGTCGGCGCGTCTGTCCAGTGATGGGCGAGATACACTATTCGCGTCTGCCTGAGAGCGAATGGCGTCGTGAGGTACAGAAGATGAAAGAGGGTGGGGTAACGATTATTGCCACCTATGTGTTCTGGAACCATATCGAAGAGCAAGAGGGAATCTTCCGTTGGGATGGTCAACGCTCGCTGCGTAAGTTCATTGAAATTTGTCGCGATGAGGAGATTCCTGTCGTGCTGCGTCTGGGGCCGTTCTGCCATGGTGAGGTTCGCAACGGTGGTATTCCCGATTGGATGTTTACGAAGGGCTGTAAACTGCGTGAGCAGAATCCGGTATTTCTTGGTTATGCGGAGAAACTGTATCGTCAGATATTTACCCAGGTTCAAGGACTGCAGTGGAAGGATGGTGGTCCTGTTATTGCCGCTCAGTTTGACAATGAGTATCGTGGGCGTGGTGAATACTTGATGGCATTGAAGCAAATAGCCCTGAAGATTGGCTTCGACCTGCCGTTCTATACCCGTACTGGTTGGCCTGAGTTGCGCACGCCCGTTCCTTTTGGTGAGATGCTGCCCCTCTATGGCGACTATGCCGATGGTTTCTGGGACAAAGAAATTAAAGAGGGTGCTGGCAACTACTATAAGGCCTTTAACTTCAAAGCCTTCCGCTCGTCGACAGCTATTGGCACTGATTTGCTGGGTAAGCAGGAAGCTAAGGTGAACAAGGGTGATGAGCAGTATCCTTATTTTACCTGTGAACTGGGTGGTGGTATGGTCACGGCCTACCACCGTCGTCCGTATATCTATCCTGAGGATGCCTATTCGATGGCTTTGGTTAAGTTGGGCTCTGGTTCTAATCTGCTGGGCTATTATATGTATCACGGCGGTAGCAATCCTGAGGGCGTGCTCCATACGCTCAACGAGGTACAGACCTCACCGGGTACGGCTAATAACGACCTGCCTGTGGTGACCTACGACTTCCAGGCACCGCTGGGTGAGTTTGGACAGACCTATCCGCAGTACTATATGCTGCGTCCTCTCCACCTGTTTATGCAGGACTATGGCGAACTGTTGGCGCCCATGGAGGCCTCATTCCCCTCTACTCAGGATCTGAAGCGTGGCGAGGATAGCTCCCTCCGCTGGGCTGTACGTAGCAAGGACAGTCAGGGCTTTATCTTTGTCAACAACTACGAACGTTTTTTCCAGCTGTCTGCCAAGAAGGGAATCGTACTCGAAGCCTGTGGCGTGAAACTTCCCAAGCTGACCATTCCTTCTGGATGTATGGCTATCTTCCCTGTCAATGTGGAGGGTATCCGCTTTGCCACCGCTCAACTGGTGGCCTGTCGCGATGGAAAGATCTACATGATGCAGGTGAAGGGTGTTCCTACAACCATTGCCTTAGCCAATGGCAAGACACTGAAGAATGTCAACCCCCGTGGTCTTGGCAAGCCTATTTACGAGAATATCTACCTGCTGACGCAACAAGAGGCTGAAAAACTCTTTTTGAAGGAAGAAAATTCTCAATTGTCATTGGTCAATTGTCAATTTAATAAGGTAAAGGAAGCAGGTCCCTTGCGTAAGATAATAAAAGGTAAGGCTAAGGTGGCTGAGGCTCCCTCAGAAGCGGACTGGAACAATGCCGCCGTCTACCATATTGAATTGCCTGACGATTCTTCACTATTCACTATTCACTATTCACTCTTGAAGATTTTCTACCGTGGCGACTGTGCTCGACTATATGCTGATGGCAAGCTGGTGGCTGACAACTTCTATTACGGTCGCCCGTTCCTCTATGGTCTGTGGCGCCTGCCTAAGGAGTGCAAGGAATTAGAGTTGCGCATTCTTCCCTTGCAGCCCGATGCACCTATCTACCTGCCTCGTGAGGCTGACAAGACTGCAGGTGAAGAACTCATCAATATATCTGTATCATGCGAAAAATAATCAGTATCCTAATCCTTTCTTGTTGTTTGCAGTTGCAGGCACAGAATATCTCGTTGGCGGGAGCCTGGGACTTTGCCATGGGTGATAGTACCGCTTACAACGATTATGTCATGCTCCCTGGTTCTATGCTCACCAATGGAAAGGGTGATATTGTCACAACGAAGACGCAGTGGACAGGGTCGCTCTATGACTCGTCCTACTACTACAACCCTTATATGGAGAAGTATCGTCAGGCTGGCGAGATGAAGTTTCCCTTCTTCCTGACTCCTGAGCGTCACTATACAGGTAAAGCGTGGTATCGCAGGTCTGTATATATCCCTAAGGCGATGAAGGGTCAGCGCATTACGCTCTTCCTCGAACGTCCACATATTGAAACCACGGTATATGTCAATGGTAAGGAAGTGGGTCACCAAATGTCACTTTCCGTTCCTCATCGTTATGATGTTACACGCTATGTGAATTTTGGATGTAGCAACACCATCGCCATCTGTGTGTACAACGGCATTGAGAATGTTTGTGTTGGACAGGATTCGCACAGTGTTACTGACCAGACCCAGGGTAACTGGAATGGTATTACTGGACGCATCGAACTGCAGTCGCAACCCGCAAAGTTGAATATTCGCAAAGTTGTTGTTCGTCCTGACGCTGACAAAAAACAGGTGCGCGTCGTCGTCGAGATGGAGAATCATGTTGACGGATTTAAACTAATGCCAATGCGTGACTATGGTATTTATGTCATGGCTCGTCCTATGATGAAGGGAAAGACGCTTGTCTATGGTGCAGCCGTAGAAGCCATTGGTAATAAAAAGGAATTTGTAATAGATCTGGGTTCTGATGCTCAACTATGGGATGAGTTTACCCCCAATCTCTACCAGTTGCAGGTCATGGCAGGTGATGATGTCTATGAGACTACTTTCGGATTGCGTAATCTGAGTGTCGAAGGGCGTCAGCTTGTGATTAATGGCCGTCCGCTGTTCCTGCGAGGAACGGTGGAAAACTGTAATTTCCCAGAGACGGGCTATCCCCCGATGGAGGAGTCAGAGTGGCTTCGTGTGTTCCGCAAATGCAAGGAGTACGGCATCAACCACGTGCGTTTCCATAGTTACTGTCCGCCTGAGGCAGCCTTTGCAGTTGCTGACAGGGTAGGAATATACCTGCAGCCGGAAGGACCCTCGTGGCCTAACCACGGTGTGAAGCTACGTCGTAAGATGGCTATTGACCAGTATCTGTTGGACGAGTCTAAACGCATCATCGATGAGTACGGTCACCATCCGTCGTTCTGCTTCATGGCAGCAGGCAACGAGCCTGCTGGCGACTGGGTTCCCTACTGTAACGACTGGGTGAAGACCATGAAACAGTACGACCCCACAAAACTCTATGCCGGTGCTAGTGTCGGTGGTGGCTGGGCATGGGACAGTGGTTCTGAATATCACGTCAAGGCTGGTGCTCGTGGACTGGACTGGGACCGCCGTGCTCCACAAAGTCAGGACGATTACTACCAGCAGATACTTTTCCCACGTAACTATAAGGACACTGTTCCTAACAACTCGCCCATCGTAGCTCATGAACAGGGACAGTGGTGTGTGTTCCCTGATTTCAGCGAAATCCCACAGTATACAGGCGTTTATAAGGCTAAGAACTTCGAGATATTCCGTGACTTGCTGGCTGACAATGGCATGGCTTCGCAAGCCGAAAAGTTCCTTCATGCAAGTGGCAAGTTGCAGACGCTATGTTATAAATATGAGACGGAGCGCAACCTGCGCACCAAGGATTATGCTGGATTCCAGTATCTGGGCCTGAACGACTATTCTGGTCAGGGTACGGCTCTAGTAGGACCGCTGAATGTACACTGGCGCGAGAAAGGCTATGTCGACGCCCGCGAGTGGAAACAGTTCTGTGCTGCCACGGTGGCATTGGCCCGCTTCCCCAAGTTCGTCTATACCAACGACGAGGAACTCGTTGTGCCTGTTGAGGCTTATAATGCCTTTGCTGCTAAACTGGTGAACACCAAGGTCAACTGGCGCATCACTGACGGACAGCAGCAGGAGGTGGCCCATGGAACACTTCCTGTTAGCACTATTCCCATTGGCAAGAACAACGAATTGGGAACGGTACGCCTGCAGTTGGCATCATTCCAACAGCCTGCTAAGTTGACTCTGCATGTACTTCTCAATGGCTACGAGTGGAACCAGTGGGACTTCTGGGTATACCCTGCAGAAGGTAAGATAGAAGTAGTAAGAAGTAAGAACTTTTATGAAACAGACTCGCTGGATGCTCGGGCGTTGAAAGTACTCAAGAAGGGTGGCACGGTGCTGTTGACGGCCGGTGGGAAGATACGCTATGGCAATGATGTTCGCCATACCTATTTGCCTGTCTTCTGGAATACCAGCTGGTTTAAGATGCGTCCACCACATACTACGGGGGCGTATATCCAGAGCGAGCATCCCGTGTTTTGTGACTTCCCCACTGACGACTGGCAGAATCTGAACTGGTGGGAACTGACCAACCGTACACAGGTCATGAATCTGGCAGAGTTCCCTAAGGACTACCAACCTATCGTGCAGCCTATCGACACGTGGCATGTCAGCCGTAAATTGGGCATGCTCCTTGAGGTAAAAATACTCAATGGCCGACTGCTGATGACTACAATGGACATTAGTCACAACCTCGACCGTCGTCCTGTAGCCCGCCAGTTGCGGCAGAGCATCCTGCGCTATATGCAGAGTGAAGACTTTAAGCCTACGACGACAGTCAGTGTCGATGTGATCCGACACCTCTTTGAACGTGAGGCTCCCAAAGTAGACATGTTTACCAACGATTCTCCGGATGAACTTAAACCCAAAATAGTCAAATAGTAAATAGTCAAATAGTCAAATGAAAAAAGTTACATTATTTCTGCTCATGCTGTTGACATTGTCAGCAGTGGCCAAACCCAAAGCCAAGAAAACTGTCGAGACCTGGCCTGACGGTACAGAGATGGATGCATGGTTCCAGAATCCACAGAAGGTCGACGTCGGTCAACTTGGTCGTCGCTACGTCCTTACGGACTATGGTGTGTTGATGGGTAGCAGTGAGGTGCAAACCCAACAGATTCAGGCTGTTATTGACCGCTGTGCCAGCGAGGGCGGTGGTGTCGTTGTGGTGCCTCAGGGCACGTTTATGACGGGTGCGTTGTTCTTCAAGCAGGGCACGCATCTGCATGTGTCAGAAGGTGGCACGCTGAAAGGTTCTGACCGCATCAAGGACTATCCCGTGTTGACGACCCGTATCGAGGGCGAGACGTGCAAGTACTTCTCCGCACTTGTCAATGCCGATGGTCTCGATGGCTTTACGATTAGTGGTACGGGAACCATCGACGGCAATGGCTTAAACTTCTGGCAGGAGTTCTGGATTCGTCGCTCGTGGAACCCCCAGTGCACCAACAAGGATGCACAGCGCCCCCGACTGACCTATGTCTCCAACTGTAAGAATGTCACCATTCAAGATGTACACCTTATCAATTCACCTTTCTGGACCAACCACGTTTACAAGAGCGACCATGTGCGCTATCTGGGCTGTTACATCTTTGCTCCTACGGAGAATATATGGCCGGAGAATCCGAAGCGTGGCGCTCCCTCGTCGGACGCTATCGATGTCGATGCCTGCACAGATGTCATCATCGACGGCTGCTTCATGCATGTCAATGACGATGCCGTTGTCATGAAAGGTGGCAAAGGTACCTGGGCGGACAAAGACGAGAACAATGGTCCCTGCGAGCGTGTACTTATCCAAAACTGTCGCTATGGTCGTGTACATGGTTGTCTGACGTTGGGTTCTGAGTCGCTTCACGACCGTAATATCATATTGCGCAACTGCTATGCCGAGGATGCCAATCGTGTGCTATGGCTGAAGATGCGTCCCGACACCCCTCAGCATTATGAGTATGTGACGGTAGAGAATATTACCGGCCGATGCACACGTCTGCTCTTTATACAGCCATGGACACAGTTTTTCAAGCCTGGCGATCGTAAGGATATGCCTTTGTCTCGTTGTAATAATATCACTATCCGCAACTGCGGGGTTGAGGCTAAGACTGTACTTGACGTGAAGACCAGCGACAAGTATGAACTCATTGACTTTACGCTTGACGGTCAGCCTGTGGACTTTTCACAGTTTCCTGGTGCCAAGGTAAATACCAAACCCAAGGAGTTTTTCTAAGGAAATAATGGGTATGATGTCAAAAAAATACTTATTTTGTGCAGAGTTACAAAAATAATCATTAACTTTGCACCGCTGAAAACTAATAGTCTATACTTCGTAAACTCAAATAATTAACTAAAACAAACATGTGTATGAAGAAATTTTTTACTTTAGCGTTGCTGGCATTGCTTTCATTGACAGTGCAAGCACAAGACAAGAAGACTTGGGACTTCTCCAAGGGATGGAGTGACGAAACGCTCGAGAATCTGGAAAAGGGCTCTGAATGGACTAAAGATGGTAGTTCCTGGAAGGAGACAGGAAAGTTCGGGTCTGGTGGATTTGTTGCCAATGGCGAACCCATCAAAGAACTTATCGGACTGGAACGTAGTTCTGCTGGTCTTTCCAAGAACAACAACTACCTGCTCACGGGTAATACTTTCCGTCTGAACCGTAACAATATGGAATTGAAATTCCCCAGCTTAAAGAATGGCCAAAAACTAACCATTGTGGGTCGTTCTGCTAATGCCACAGCGGAAAATCGTGGCGTAAGCCCCATGTATGATTACATGGTACGTGTGGATGACGACAAAGACAACAATTTGATTCTGGGTTCCCAGGTAGAAGGTTCTAAAGGTACTTACACTTTCGTTTACGAAATCCAGACAGCTGAGACTGGCGAGGTTCCTGTTGGTATTAAAATGATTACCGGTGGTATTGACTTCACACTCTTTATGATTGACGATGGCGATCCCATTCTGGTTAACAAGGTGGCTTACTTGTATACGGGCAGCACCGATGGCGATGCCGCTTTTACTGCGCTGAAAGCTCGTGAGAATACTGAGGTGACTGCCATTGATGTAGCTAGCCAGACTATTACTGCTGCAGGTCTGCAGGAGTATACTCTGACCGTTATTGCTGCCAGCGTACCTGCTGACAATGATAATGTCGCTGTCATTAAGCAGGCTCTGCCTTGGACGCCGACACTCAACTTGAATGGTAATATGTATGCTGCCTGGGGTTATGGTGTGGCTGTTGAGGCTCAGCCTGTAGGTGTCGTAAAAGATGCGAAGAGTGCATTACTTAAGGGTGCAACTATTCAGGATGCAGACGGCGTTAGTTTTGTTGAACTTGCTAGTTCAAACATTCAGGCTGTAAACTTGGGTGAATATTTTACCGGTGATGCAGCTCCCCTGAAGGAAATGAATCTTGAAGGTGCTGAAGGTGAGGGCGTTGTTGTGCATCTTCATAACGAGAAGCACAATGGTTATGCTTATCTGCCTTATGCCGCAGATGTAACAAACGATTGGTCAGTTATTTTTAATAATGCTGTAACAACACTCGCTGAGTCAAAGACAGAAATCACCCCTGCTGCTGCACCCGTGGTTAAGCAGGAATTCAAGGACCAAAATACGAATGTCACTATCTCTGCTGGCCGCAACCAGCCAAAGACTCAGTTCTTCTATACTACAGACGGAAGTGATCCTACTGTAGAGAGCACCTTGTATACAGACCCTGTCAATTTCACCGCTCCTTGCACCTTCAAGGCCGTTGCTATAGCTGAAGGTTATACGGTAAGTGAGGTGACTTCTCTTGACATTCTTATCCACGAGCAGCCTAAGACTCCAGTTATCGCTGCTGAGCGTGCTGATGGTAAGACAACTATCACGCTGACCTGTGAGACACCTGATGTAGACATCTGGTACAACTTCGACGAGACTGCCGGCAACGACACGCTGAAGTCCACCAAGTACACTGAGCCCTTCGTTATCACCATGCCTCAGAACGTAACCGCCTTCTCAGTGGCCGGAGGTGCCGTATTCTCTGAACTGACTCAGAAGCGCGTGTTGGTGCAGAACCCCCGCGTGGTAATTGATGTGGCCGCACATTTCTCGGCTCCGCAGTGGGACGGCACAAACAAAGCCGGTTTGACTGTTAACAATGGCAAGGGTATGTTCTCTTGGGGTGCAAGTTCCGCTACGATGTATACGGGTACAGGCACACCTGGAACAGACCCTGAGACTGGCGATGAAATCACTATCTATACCGACGCAGATTTGCGTGACTTCGAGGTGGTGGAAGAACCCACGAAGAAGATCTCTGGCGATGGTGAGCCTGACGCATGGGCAGAGCCCGAATGGGTGCTCAAGAGCCGCGGCACCTGCCTCATCTGGCAGAACTTAGGTCCACAGACCACCAACTTTGGCGACAACTCTAACTATAACCCTTCTGCATCTACCGATGTTGACCCATTGTTCCCCATCACCAAGAACAACATCCAGTTCTACAAGTTCCAGAGCGGTGAGCCGGGCAATGCCTCTATTGAGACAATCAACAAATATCAGGCTCCGCTGGATGTTGTCGTTTTGGCTAATATGGCAGGTGGTCCGTTGTTAGTACAGGTGTCTGCCGATGGTGCTGAGTGGAAGACCATTGGTGAGATTGCCAAGACGGGTGCAAGCCGTATGTGGGGTAAATTCTCTGCTGCATACGATGGTACAGACGAGGTTTATGTACGTGTGACTCAGACAGAAGCTTCTGTAGGCGCTAAGGTCTTCGACATATATATTGCCAACCAGGGTGAGAAGTCACAGGCACTGCTTGAGGAACTTAATAAGGAGTTGACCGGTATCGAGACTGTTGCAGACCATACGGCTAAGGCTACTAAGGGTATCTACAATATCAACGGTATCCGTCAGCAGACGCTGCGTCGTGGGTTGAACATCATCGTAACGGCAGATGGTAAGGCCAAGAAGGTTATGGTTAAGTAAGCGCAAATAACATATAATCATTAAAAAAACGTCGCATCACTTTGTGGTGTGACGTTTTTTTTGTACTTTTGCCGCGTAATACGTATAATAAGGTACGCGAAACAAACTCTAAAAACTAACAATATGAACAAACTACGACGCTACATGCTGTCGTTGCTGGCTATGGTTGCCATCGGCAGTAGTGCACAAGTGACTCCCGTCAGTCAGATGGAAAAGTTGGACCGTGGACTGGTGGCTATCCACACCAGCTACTTTGGTAAAAACGTATTCCTTAGCTGGCGACTGTTGGGTACTGATGACAAATCGACGACAACCTTCGACGTGTTACGCAATGGTACCGTGATTGCCAGTGACCTGAAAGTAACGAACTACGAAGACAAACAAGGCTCAGAGACCGCCAAGTATCAGGTAGTCACCAAGGTGAATGGTACCGCAACGGAAACTTCTGCCGAAGTAACCTCGTGGGGAAAGGGCGTGAAGTTCCTTACCATGAAGCTGAACCGTCCTGCTGGTGGTGTAGATTCGAAATGGACTAATAGTGATATCGAGGTGGGTCCTAACGTGTCGAGCTATGCCTACTATCCTAACGATATGTCGGTGGGTGATGTCGACGGTGACGGACAGTACGAGCTGTTCCTGAAGTGGGAGAGTACACATGCACAGGATAACTCCCGTTCACTTGGATATACAGGAAACACCTTTATCGACTGCTATAAGATTGACGTGACGAAGGAGGAGAATTGTCTGTTACTCTGGCGTGTTGATCTGGGTGTGAATATCCGCGACGGTGCTCATTACACGCAGTTCATGGTCTACGACTTTGATGGCGATGGCAAAGCTGAGATGATGTGTAAGACTGCCACTGGTTCCAAGGATGGTCAGGGCAACTATGTCAACCAAGCCGCTACCGATGCCACCATTAAGGGACACGACAATACAAAGGATTACCGCAACAGCGGTGGTCACATCCTGCAGGGGCCAGAATACCTGACGGTGTTCGACGGTCTGACAGGACGTGCCATACACACCACGTGGTACCTACCAGGTCGTGCTGGTACTGGTAGCAAGACACCTTCTGGCTCAACTGCTACCGAAGGTGGCAACGAATTGGGCAAGGTGAGCAGCTATCCCTCAGATTTCTGGGGCGACAAATACGGCAACCGCTCAGAGCGCTTTCTTGGTGCTGTGGCACATATCAACGGTGCCGACAAACCCGCTTGTGGTATCTTCTGCCGTGGCTACTATACCCAAGCCTACGTATGGGCTGTCAGCTTCGACGGCACACGCCTGCATACCGAATGGCTACACTGCTCTCCCAGCAAAACGCAATGGCTCGTCTATGCCTCGAAGTGGGTGGACGGTCAGATAGGTGCGGAGATTACCGTTGATGGTGATGTTATCAAGCGCATTCCTATTAAGACAGCAGCTAAGAATACCGGCAATGTCGCTGACACGGACCGTGAAGAGAGTGGCATTGTGGGTAGCAACACACTGTATGCCAATGGCAACCACAACCTCTCAGTGGCTGATGTTGATAGTGACGGATGTGACGAGATTCTCTATGGTGCTGGAGCCCTCGACAATGATGGTACATTGCTCTATGCCACGGGTTACGGCCATGGCGATGCCATCCATGTGGGCAAAATGATTCCCGACCGTGAGGGTCTGCAAGTGTTCGATGTCCACGAGGAGAAGCTTGTTGCCAAGCATGGCTCGTGGGATGTACACGATGCACGTACCGGCGAAATCATCTGGCACGGTGGTGGTGCTGGTGTCGACAACGGTCGTGGCATGGCGGGCGACCTGACGGGCAAGGACGGCTATGAGTTCTGGTCGGGCGACGAGCGTAATCCGCGCAATGCCGTCACTGGTAATACCGTCATTAACAAATCGTGCTCTGTCAACTACCGCATCTATTGGGACGGCTCGTACCAGGACCAGTTGTTTGACGGTTCCTACAGCTATGACAAGACAACCGGCGTATGGTCACAGTCTGCGCAGGCCAATCCTGTTATCCAGAAATGGGGTGGCAGCAGTTTCTCTAACATTATTTCCTTTAACAGCAGCACCTATAACAACGCCCAGTCAGCCAACTATACTAAGGCTACGCCTTGTCTGCAGGCAGACATTCTCGGTGACTGGCGCGAGGAACTGATTATGTGGAACAATAAAGACTCTTCTGAGGTGATGCTTTTCACTACGTGGACTCCGACGACTTATGTCGTTCCAACGCTCATGCACGACCATGTCTATCGCATGGGCATTGCTTGGCAGAACTGTGCCTACAACCAGCCACCACACCTGGGATATTACCTTCCTGACTACATCAGCGGTAAGCTGGATACTGGAATAGTAGGAATACAGGAAGACGGGAAAACAAGAATACACGACAATGGTTGGTATACGCTAGACGGTCGTCGATTGAATGGTATGCCCGCAAAGCCCGGCTTGTATATTAATAGAGGAAAGAAAACAGTAATTAGATAAGACAATGAGAATAAAGAGTATTTTAGCATTGCTCGCTGTTTGTGCCACCATGAGTGCCCAGCAGTTGGCCTTCCCTGGTGCACAGGGCTGGGGAAGATATGCAGAGGGTGGCCGTAAGGGTACGGTCTACCATGTGACCAATCTGAACGATAGTGGTAGCGGTTCTTTGCGCGATGCCGTCAGTCAGCCGAACCGTATCGTGGTATTCGACGTGAGCGGTGTGATTCGCATCAACTCTCGTATTGTATTTAAGAACAATCTCTACGTGGCAGGACAGACGGCTCCGGGTGAGGGTATCACCGTCTATGGTGATGGCGTATCATTCAGTGGTGCCGACAATATCATTTGTCGCTACATGCGTTTCCGCATGGGTGCTGTAGGCACTAATGGAAAAGACGCTGCAGGTATTTCCAACGGTCAGAACATGATTTTCGACCACTGCTCGTTCTCGTGGGGACAGGATGAGAACTTCTCCATCAACTGGGACAACAAAGGCACGGCCCCGCAGAACATTACCCTGATGAACTCCATCGTTGGACAGGGTCTGATGACTCACTCTGCCGGCGGACTGATGCAAGCTGAGAATATCTCGCTCTACCGCATCTTGCTGGTTGATAACTCTACACGTAACTTCAAGGTGAAGGGCATCAACCAGTATGTGAATAACCTTGTGTACAACTGGAAGAATGCAGCCTATAACATGGGTGGCGACTCGGAAGGGTCGAGCTATGTGAACATTGAATCGAACCTCTTCATCAATGGTCCTGCCGTGGGTGGCAACGGCCTTACGGGCGGCAACAGCGACTTCCATTTCTATGGGGCTGACAACTGGCAGGACGCGAACCGCGATGGTTTGTATAACCCCACCGAATTTACCGGCAATGGTGGCGGTGACCGTCAGACAACCCCCTATGCTTATCCTGAACTAGAGAAATGGGCGGCCCAGGATCTCGTAGAGAAACTGCTACCTGAGGTCGGAGCCTCGCTGCCTTACCGTGACTTGGCCGACTGCTATATGATCGATGAGGTACTGTCGTTTGGCAAGAAGGGTAATCTCATCACCAATGAGAAGGATTTGCCCATCGGTGTGCCTACATCATGGTCATGGTTTAAGGGCGAGAAGCCTGCCGATACTGATGCTGATGGTATGCCTGACGCTTGGGAGGACGCTAACGGCACCGACAAGACTAAAAACGATGCGATGACCATCGCAGCGAATGGCTATGCCAATATTGAGAACTATATCAACAGCATCACCAAGGCTGATCGTCAGGAGTTCCTGCGTGCCCCGCTGTTGCTGGAACTTACGGCTTCTACCACCAACAGTCTCACGCTGTCATGGGCTGACTACAGCGACAATGAGGAAGGATTCATTGTAGAGATACAGAAGGACGGTGCTTTCGTTGAGGCCGGTCGCACTACTGGCACTTCTTTCTCCATTGCCGACGCAGACTTGAAACCCGCTACGGCCTACGTTGTTCGCATCTGTGCATATCAGGGAGAAAAGAAGTCCGACTATACCGCTGAACTGACTGTCAAGACACGCCCAGAACAGGTCGATATTATCGATGCTGAGACTTTTGACGGTACTGGTGATGGCGAATGGCTCATCGCTCCTGTAACAGACGAGGCGGTCACCATGACAGAGGCCAAGGATTATAAGGCCGTCGTAGTGCGCTCCGATGCTAACGTTACGCTGGGTGGCACAGGCTATATCAGTGGTTCTGCATCACTTAACAAGACGGGTAATGGCACACTGACCGTTGCCACCGACCAGCAGTACGAAGGTGCCTCGGTACTCCATAAGGGTGTTTGGGAGTTCTCAACACTGAAGAATGGCGGCGAGGCCAGCGGACTGGGCAAGAGCCAGGAATTTGCCCAGAACTGGATTATGGATGGCGGTACCTACAAATATACTGGAGTCACCACCGCTACAAACCGCTCGGCACAACTCTATGATAATACTGAACTGAATGTTGTTCAGAAGGGTACTACCGTCACTATGAGCGGCAGTTTTGAAGGACAGGGCAATTTGACCATAGACGGCGAAGGACAGATTGTTATAGCTAAGAATAACACGTCGTTCTTCAACTTCGACGGACAGCTCATTATGAATGGCGGCTCTATTGTTTTGGAGGGCGAAAATACTTCGAAAGCAGGCATTGGTAAAGCTACGAAACTGGTGATGGCCGGTGGTAAGTTTATCACCCACAGCGAGAATGACAAGAACCCCAAGTACACATTCCCCATTGAGGCTGTGGCTGGTACAACATCACAGATTTCATTCTTCCGAAACTGCGAAATAGCTAGCAAGGTATCAGGCAGTGGTACGTTGGAATGGGAAGTAAACTGGGTACGAGAATACCTTGAGGGCGACTGGAGTGGTTTTACAGGCCATGTAATAGTCAATGGTACTGGTAAGAGTGGCCAGAGCCAGTTTGCTATGAGTAAGAGTGATAGCTGGGAGGGCATCAAGAATGCTACCATCTACCTCAAGGGTACGGCACAAATTTGTGGCACGAAGAACGAGTCCACACGTTACATCGGTGGCTTATCGGGCGACAAGGGTACCTTCCTCTCTGGCTTTAATGTCAAGGCTGTAGGTAAGGGAACCTATATCGTTGGTACGGCCAATACTAACGAAACCTTCAATGGTGTTATCGACAACCGTGCGCAGGGAGGTCAGCAAGGTACTACGAATATAGAGAAGCAGGGTAGTGGTGTGTGGCGCCTGACCGGTGCTAATGTCTATAGCGGCACAACCCACATCACTGCTGGTACGCTCATCGTCAACGGCAAACATACAGGTACTGGTGCTGTCACCGTCCGCAAGGGTGCTACGCTCGGTGGTAAGGGTACGCTGGCTGCTGCCACCACCATTAATGTAGGTGGTATACTGCAGGTGGGCGATACCTTGGCTACCGACAAGGGACTGACGTTTAGCGGTGGTTTGAAACTGAACGAGGGTGCTATCCTGAAGCTCAACGACGCGATGGCTGAGGCCACACACTATAATGGTGACGAGATTCAGGCTTTCAGTGGCACTGTGACCAGTGGTACCTTTGCTGAGATTATCCCCGCTACACCTGGCGAGGGTCAGACATGGGATACTACGGAACTCTACACGAAAGGTATCTTGAAGGTCGTCGGTGGCGAAGAAAAGCCTGATGATCCCGTCACCCCTGAAGAGCCTGCAGGCGAGACCAAGACGGCGCTGTTGGCATGGGGTAACATGTATGCCTCAAGCTATGACAATAGCGGTGTAAACAACATGATGGTGGGTGCCGAGAATGACGAGGCATACGGTTTCAGACTGGTTTGCACAGGAAACTTGACAAAGGCCTATTCCGCTGGCGGTAATAATCCTAAAATGTCGATACCTTATAAGGGTGAGACGCTTCTCCGTACTCCTATCAAATGCTCGAACGGCGCTCAGAACACGGTATTCATGCCCGAAGGTGCCAAAGCCACGAAGGTAACACTCTTCAGTGTGGTAGGTACCAACAGTTCTAACCGCACCAGCTACTGGAAAGAGGTGGCAGGCGTAAGCTACGACGAGACAACGACTACTGTACTCGACCTCACGAAGACCAATCCCGATCCCAACGCTGTGTCGTTCACGCTTAACAACGTACCCGACAAGTTCACCTTCACCAATACTGGTGAGCAGCAATGCGTCATCATCTATGTGGAATATCACTTTGGTGGAGCTACTGGCATTGTCGATTACAAGAGTGATGTTGCTCCAGTACGTGTAAGTTATTACACGCTCGGTGGCCGTCGTGTGACAATGCCTGAGCGAGGCCTTTATATCATGCAGATGCAGATGCCTGACGGCAGTGTTCGCAGCCAAAAGGTATTGAAGTAAAGCGTAAGCTGCACAAACAGAAAATCCCTACTGCTTCAATGGCAGTGGGGATTTTCTGTATTGTGCATTGCGGTTTCCCCGCAATGACGTGATCACTTAATCACAAGCTTCTTACCGTTCTGGATGAGGATACCCTTGGCATTCTTGTTGACGCGCTGACCAGCGAGGTTATAGATGGCATCTCTTCCTTCTTCCTTTTGACCTCTTACCTCTACAATGCCTGTGGGATCAGTGCCTTGGAACGACTCAATGTAGTCGGGTAGGTAGTAGCCCAGATGTGGCGGCTGGTTGTAGGCCACATTCTGCCAACAGATGGCCATGCGGTAGGTGTGGTCGTGCATCAGCGTGGGAACGCGATAATCTGTTGGAGTTGCCGTTGAATAAATGTTCAAGGCATCGTTGGTGCTATTTCTCACTATCAACTCCTCGCGCCAGTCGCCAAATAGATCGACACTGAGGTTGGGTGTTGCCTTGGTACTATTGTTCGACTGTCCGGAGGTGGCATTACTGGTGCTTCCCACGCCAAGTGTTGAACCACCATATTTTGTTATGGTAGTGCCATCTAACAGTTCGTCCTGTGCATCACCATCCCAATAGATACGGAAATTCATGGAAGGCTTATTAGTTCCAGCTTGCTCACCCGTTGTGGCATTGAACGGGTTCTGGTTTCTGCTACTGCTGTCAAAACCGCCATAAGCCGACCAGAATTCATAACCGCGTGTGCTGGCAATAATGTCAGCAGCACAGCCTCGGCCATTGTCAGTGCCTTTCTGTCCACCCTTCCAGATGATTTCTCCTGTGGCTGCATCGTGTAAGTCCCATGCGTAATCGCCTTTCTCCTCATGTATATCGAACAGCTCCAGTCCTGGACGGTCAGGTAGCATGTCTCCCAGATGTATGGCATCGCCATGACCGTAACCTACGGCATACAGCATCCGTCCGTCATCATCGAGTGCTGCCGAGCCAAAGATGATCTCATCCTTTCCGTCACCATCAACATCAGCACACGACAGGTTATGGTTGCCGTTGGCATACATAGTGTTACGTCCAAGTCCAGAGCTGCAAGTCGTACCAGTCAGTCTCTGCTCATTGCCGTTAGCATCCATCAGGCGGTATGTGGTCTTCTGGTCTGAGCTATGCAACCATCGGGTCTTCAACTGTTGACCGTCGAAATCGACAGCCCACAAATAAGAATAGGTGTAGTATCCACGTACAAACACACCACTGGGATTTTGGTCCGCACCTGCGAGGTGAGCTACACAAGCCAGATGGCGTTCACCACGATTTCCGTAACTGCCTAAGTCGTTTTTACCAGATCGGTCGTCCCAGTTGAAAGATCCTTGTGCCTCACTCAGCGCTGCTTTTGCATTGCGATTAGGATAGTAGGCAACGGTATGGATTGCTTTACCCGTCATTCCTTCGAAGACCGTCAGATATTCGTGGCCGCCATTGATGCGTCCAGAGCCTTCGCTCACCCAGTCCTTGGTATTGCTTGCAGCCTTGATGTTCTCGTCGGTAGCAGCTTGGTTGACGTAGTTTCCTTCTCCATCCTTTGAACCAGGTGCCGTCTTGCACATCATCTCAGCCTTTCCGTCACCATCGAAATCGTATACCATGAATTGTGTATAGTGGGCTCCCGCACGGATGTTCTGCCCAAGGTCGATACGCCACAGCTTCGTGCCGTCCAGCTTGTAACAGTCTATATAGACGATACCAGTTACGCCGTTTTGTGAGTTATCCTTCGAGTTGGAAGGGTCCCATTTGACGAAGATTTCGTATTGTCCGTCACCATCAACATCCCCCACGCTACAGTCGTTGGGGGAATAGGAGTAGTCCTGTCCATCGGGGAATGATACTGTCTCTTTATTAATCGTAGTGGTATAGGGCTTCGTCTTTCCATCGGCAGGCTTGTCGAGCTTCACCTCTAGATAGTATTTCGCCCAAGGACTTACCTCAGGTGTGGTATCTACCATCTTACCATTCTGGTATGTTACCACTTGGTATTTATCCGTAGCCTTTCCACCTGTGATACGCATCGACGTAGTCTGCTTAATGTTACTCTTTACGGGCTCTCCGTTTTTTAGCAGTTCGAAGGTGGTATTGGCATCGTCAGTACCGAGTAGGCGCCAGCTGACGAAGTGGCCTCCAAACAGATTGTAAGGAATAACCACCAGACCGCGGTCCAGTTTCTCCATCTGACTCACCGGTGTGTCGGTGGGTTTTTGAGAAAAAACTCCCATCGGCAGCAGTGCCGACAGGAGTAATGATAGTGTTAATGATTTCATGTGTTGTTTTCTGTTACTTGAATGGTAGGTACTTCTTAGCAGGTGTCCAACCTTTATAGCCAAGTTTGCGCGTTAGCCAGACATCGCCATAGTTAGCACCATAGAGACCGGCACGGTTCTTATGGTCAGCAATACGCAGCAGGTCGTAGTAACGGCAACCTTCGAAGGCTAACTCCAGTGCATATTCGTCGCACAGCAAGTCCTCAACAGCATTGATGGTGTCGTTCTTAGTTGTTCCTACAGCGACACCAGCATCAGCCAGCTCCTTTAACTTCTTACCGATAACGCGGTCGTACTGGTAGGGCGACTTACCTGTGTGGTAGGTAGTACCACCAACACCGTTTGCGCCCGGACAATCGCTAGCTGCACGTCCGGCACCGTGGGTGTGGATACCAGATATGTTGCCAATCGTAAACTTCTGGATATACTCGTCAGACAACAGTGGATAGACGGTCTTCAGCTTGTTACGCGTGTCCTCTGTGATGTAATTCATGTAGTAAGAACCATCAGCTGCCTTCTCCAGGATATTGGCGTTAATACCGTCTTTGAGAATGGCAAAAGCAGCGTCGGGCATCTCCAGACGGTTGAAACACTCTGCCAGTCGCAGCCAGATGGTGCTGACACGATAGAGTACGATGTTAGCGTACTTGTACTTGTCAATCCACTGCTGTATGGTGTCTGCATTCAGCGTCTGGCGCATGATGCTGCGCATTCGCATGTCACCAGCCTTGGCTACTCTAATGCTGTCGAACTTATCCAATTTGTCGGTTGCTGCATAATAGTAGTAGTCCGTAGAGTCCGATAACAGGTTCATTGCGTCTGAAGGCAATAATTGTATCTCGTCAACGTATGGGTCACCACCCGTTTCTTCCTTGGTTGCATAGTAGTTAAAGCCAAAGGTAAGAGGAACTTGTGTGGTTTGTCCATTCTGGGCAGTAGTTGCCATGGGGATGTACGTGATGATGTCGTTCACAGAGTTACTATACCAAATGGAGGCCCATGTAGTACCATTCACTGTTGCACCAATCTGGCTGCGGTCAGGCAGGTCGTCGTCATCGCCAAAGCGGCCTACCGAATTTTTCGATGCCATTGGTGCCGTATAGTCCGTCTTTGTTTGGTCAGCGAGTCTTGTCAGGTAGGTGACGAAGTGGCGTGCTGCAGATTCGTAGTCGCCTGTTTCAAGATACATATCACCAAGTACTACGTTCAATGGAATAAAGCACAAACGAGGCAAGAAGTACTTGGCTGCACTCTCCCAGTTTGGTGAACCAATGCTTACACCTGATGTAGGATATCCTAAACTGGGAACTTTGTAGTATCTTGCTGCATACTTCTCCAAGTCTGGAGCTAATTGTGCAAGAATGCCGTTGATGTCCAGTTCCGGATAATCCTTGTCGATATCCGAAATTTTGGTCAGTGGTTCTGTGAAGAACGGCACCTTACCATAGTTACGAGCCAGCTGCAGATAAGCCCAGGCACGGATGGCATGGGTGGCAATATACTTGTCCATGACCACATTTGTCGAACCGTTGTACTGTGCAGTATCGCAGTAGGTGATATAGTAGTTACAGTTATTGATGACGCGGTAGTACACATACGCTGAGTCGTACTTGTTTTCGGTTGTTGCCGAGTAGTCGTACAACTGACGCAGGTTGTTGTCGGTATATTGGGTGGTCTTCACCAACTCACCGCGCATCTCACCCTGGAACACATACTGGTCTGCCAGCTGCTGCATGGCCTGCAGAATACCGAAGGCGTAGAACACCGAGTCGGTCTTGTCTTCTATCGACGGTTCGATGTTCTGACGTGTACTTTCAACATCCAACATGTCTGAGCAGGAAGTGAATGTAATGGAAGACGAGAAAACGAGAATACACGAACACATGACAATAGTCCATGCACTCTTTAAGTATTGTCTTGTCTCCTTGACTTCTTGTCTTCTTGTATTCAAAATTATTTTATTCATAATCTCTTAATTCTTAATTCTTAATTCTTAACTCATTGTTAGAGGTTGATCTTCACACCAGCGGTGAGCATACGGCTCTGTGGAATGTTACCACAGTCAATGCCTTGGTAGTAAGCGCTGTTACCAATAGAGAACTCTGGATCAATGCCCTTGTACTTCGTGATGGTGAACAGGTTCTGAGCCTCTGCCCATACCGTCAGGCCCTGTAGCCATGTCCATGAACTTGGAATCGGTAGGCGGTAACTGAGGTGTACGGTCTTCAGACGCAGATACGAGCCATCCTCTATCCAGCGGTCACTGAAACGGTTGTTGCCCATGGGATCTCCGAATGCGGCACGTGGCAGTTCAGTCTGCTGTTTCTCGTAGCGCCAGCGTCCAACCTCAGAAACTTGTTGGTTGTAGAAGTTAGAACCGGCAGTGAGTATAGAGCGCTGGTAGTTATAGACATCGTTGCCTACCGAGTAGTTGAAGCCGATAGACAGTGTCAGGTCTTTCCATGACAGTGTAGCAAAGATGTTACCGTAGATATCGGGGTTCGGGTTACCAATGATGGTCTTGTCCTTGGCATCGATGATGCCGTCACCGTTACGGTCAACAAAGTGTATGTCACCAGCCTTAAAGAAGTTCTTCTGTCCGGCAGCATCTGTCATGTAGAGATAGCCCTCTGGATTGTCTGTCGTGACTTTTCCAACGCGTGCAGCACCATCGTCAGCGAAGACACCAGCGGTCTCATAGCCGTAGAACATAGCAATGGGATTGCCTACGCTGGTCAAGATATTGTTGTCGCCATAGACTGATGTGGTATAGTCACCGTCTGGCAGCGACTTGACTTCGTTCTTATAGTGACCTATTGAGGCTCCGATTTCCAGGTTCCAGTCCTTCGAGACAATGGGCTTACCTGTGACAGTCAGCTCGTAACCTGTGTTCTGCAGTGAGCCACCATTGCTCCAGTAGCGGTTGATACCACCGATGGGGTTCGAGAAGGCTTTCAATGTCAGTAGGTTGTCAGTCTTGTGGATGAAGTAGTCAAACTTCACACCCAGGCGGTTGTCCAGCAGATAGCTCTGCAGACCAAAGTTCAGTTTCTTGGTGCTCTCCCACTGAATCTTGTCGTTACCGATATTGGTCAGTTGCGTACCAATGGCCGTTGCGTTATAACGTACTGTGGTATAGCTTGTCTTGGCAGCATAGTTCGAAATGCCGTCGTTACCGCTCAGGTCGTAGCCGGCATTCAAGCGTAGGTAGTTCACCAGGTTGGTCTTGGGGAACCAATTCTCGTTAGTCATGACCCATCCCAACTGAATGCTGGGGAAGAAAGCCCACTTAACACCAAACAACTTCATGCCGTCAGCATCGTCACCGAAGCGGCTATTTGCCTCAGCAAGCAACGAGAGTGTAGCAAAGTAACGGTTCATGTAGTTGTAGTCTACATTGCCATACCACTGTATCTGCTTCCACTCATCATTGGCACCGCTAATGTTGCGGAATCCGGCCCAGTCCAAAGATGGATTCTTGTCACTGGTCTTTCCTGAAGCCTGTACAGCCACGTCGTTGCTGTCGAAGGTAAAGATGTTATAGCGCGCACCGGCAAAGGCTGCGACAGAGTGCTCGCCCAACTGCTTGTTCCAGTCTACCTGCAACTTGGCGACGATGTTGTTCTCCTTGGCAAACATCGACTGTGTCTTGGCGTATACACGTCCGACACCAAGAATGTTGAATGAGGGAACATCCGAATAGGGACGGAAGTAGCGTTGTGCGTTACGGTTCAGCGTGTAGCTGACCAGTGCTGACAGTGACAGGTTCTGCGAGAAACTGTATGTCGGTGCTACGTGTACATTGAAATAGGTGTTCTCTGCTTTGTTCTTGTTGTCACCGACTGCATTCTCAAGGATAGACACTGGGTTGGCCAGGTCGTAAGCGTGGGTGTTATACAACTGGTAGAACAAATCATCTGCATCGGAGAGCAGTTCGGAGAAACCGCCCAGAATCTGGTTGTACTGGTAGGGAGCAACAAGTGGAGACTTGATGAGGCCCAATACGGTAGGTGATACCACGGTACCTGTGGTGAAGTCTGCCGGCATACCGTTGTCCAATACGTTATTGTTCGTACGAGATATTGAGATGTCGAACTTTGTCTTCAGGTTCCACAGAATGTTAATATCAGTATTGAAACGGACATTCATACGTTCGAAAGAGTTCTCCTTGGCAGCATACTTAGCGTTAGTATAGCCTACTGATAGGTTGTACATACCAATGTCATCACCACCCTGCACATTGATACTGTAGTTCTGGGTCAGTGCTGATTTGTAGACTAAATCATTCCAGTCTGTATCATTATGATAGGTGTTGTAGTAGGATCTGTTGGGGTCGTCGTTCAGAAAACGGAAGTCTATTTTGCGGTCCGAGATGCCTTCAACGGTTCCTAATAGTTCCGTTGCATAGGTGCGATATTGGGCGGCGTTCATCATGGTCAGCGACTTTGGTATGAAGGTCACACCTGCCGAGATGTTGGCATCGATACGCGTAGCCATCGAGTGGCCTCGCTTAGTCTCGATGAATACTACGCCATTGGCACCACGGGCACCATACAGTGCGGTCGCATTCTTCATGACGGTAACCTTCTCTACGTCGTTCGGGTCTATGTTGGCCAGCATGTTGTTATACTGTCCAGCGTGCAGTGAGTAGCGGTCGCGCTGCATATCCATCTCGATACCGTCAACGACAATCAGTGGCTGTGCGTCAGCATTAATACTGTTCAGACCACGGATGAACATCGTTGCACCACCATCGAGTGCTGCAGAGCGCATCACACTGTGCATGTCGGCACCCAGTTTACTGGTGATTTCGTTGTCCACCGTCAGTCCAAAGCGGTTAATCTGTGCCTCGCTCTTGGCGGTATAATCCGTACCGGTGGTGTACATATTGGCGAACTTGTCGCTCAGCATGTGAATTTCCACTTTCTGGTCTTCCTTGCCAGCTATGATGGCCACCTGCTGTGGGATATACTGCGGAGAGTGTACGTATAGTGCCGTAGTGAATGTCGGTACTTTTATCGTGAAAGCACCATTCTCATCCGTCATGGCTGTATAGCGGATTTGTCCTAATGCCTGCAACTGTACACCTGACAGAGGCTTCTTTGTAGCCTGGTCTGTCACCACACCTTGCAGCGTCACGGTAGGATACTGTGCAACCTTCTCGTTGCGTTTCGGCTGCTTGATAGTTGTCTGCACTTCATCGATGTCATCTTCGTCCTGTGCCATGGCAGGCGCAGCGGCGATAGCGGCAAACAACAGGCAGAAGGCAAGTCTCTGACCTGCATTCTGTAAATCGTTAAATATGGTGTGCTTCATTTTCATTTATTATTAGCTTCAAATTCGTCCAATTCCAGAGGCTTCAGTATGATGGCGGCCAAGCGTACGTCACGGTTGTAGGTCTCTAAATGTTTCTTATTGAACACGCTGATGGGTGTGGTAACTCGTATGCTTGGATAGTATTCTCCTATGTCGCTGTAGGATATCGGGAAGGTGAAACGTCCGATGAAGATTGTATCTGTTTTTTCGGGGTCGTTCGTAAATGCTGTCGTCGAGCTGACACTTTTAGCTGGTTCCGGCAGTGTACCGCCTGAAAGAATTGCATCAGCATAAGGCTTACTGAAATAGTATTTGGTAGCCTTTCCTGCTGCATTGGCGTAGTTGAGTTCAAAGTTCAGCCAATTGGGACGCGGGTCGTTACCAAACTGTTTCCAAGCTGAAGGCATCAGTACGACATAGAAATTGTAGGTTGTCGACATGACACCCGGCAGCTCTATCGCGAAATCAGGCTTGGTTCTTTCACCGTTTGCGAGAATCGTTGTATACTTGTAGCTTGTCTTGTCAAAGTCTTCACCAAATACCTTCTTGAGCAGTGTATCAGGCACAGATTCCTTTTTCTCGCTTACGCTGTTTGGAAACTTATTACTCAGTGATCTTGGATTGATCTCCAGTTCAGGGCAGTAGGTCTCCCAAGGATAGATAGCCAGGCTGTCTACAATCCGTGCATAGCCGTTGCTCATGGGTACTGCATCGCCTACCATGTATTTGGTTAAGAGATCCTCAGGGTTCGATAACTTAGTCCGTCTGGTAGAACGGATGGTGTCAGTATTCTCTCCCTTGCCTATAAGCCACTGGTTATAGAGGTCATTGTTACTGAAAATCAAGTTGTTCACAATAGACATTCGCGTCAGCGAGTCTGTCTGGTAGTCAGTATTGACTTTTACCGTTTTAATCTTGGTATCAGTTGCTGAGGAGTAGTTCTGCACGTCCTGTATCTCTATGTTATCTACATATTTATAGTAAGAAGCAATCTTTTTATACGACTTCGAGAAAGCTTCAGACGTAGGCATGATGAATGTGTAGGTACTGTCCTCGTTGTCTAGTTTTGCGCCTAAGCGGTTGCACAGACTGTTGTAAGTTACCATCACAGAGTCGATATACGTCTGCATACCGTCGACCATCGGACCTTTTACGCTGTTTTCCTCGTCGAGATAGGTTACTTCATAGTGCATGAAGTGGTTGCGTAGCGAGTCTATATTCTCAGCCACTTTCAAGTACTCATACAGGTTGGGGTAGAAGTGCGCGTAGTTGTCCAGCATGTGTATCACACCGTTGTTGCTGGGCAAGTTAGGCTTACTGATGTCTATGCCAGCAAAGGTGTACTTGCCGTTACCCTCGAAGATGTATGACTTTTCGTTGAGTGTGTGGATGCGCATGTTCACAGCGCCAGTAGCCACGTGGTTATACTCAGCGATGTGGTTCTTGACAAACTGTTGCAGCAGGTCTTTATTATCCATGCCTTCAAACTCCGACTTGATGAACGAACCGTTCTTGGGTGCGAAGATGGTGTAGGCACGTGACTTTTCCAGCTCTGCTTCGAATCCGGCCTGTTTCACCAAATCTGCAAAGTCCGTCAGGTCCTGATTGCTGGAGATGTTCTGCCACAATGTCTGGTTGCCCTCAGGCAGTGCATCACTCGGCACCTCGTTATAGTCGTTGAAATCGGAGCATGACGTGGCAGCCAGCATCGCTGCTGCCATCATCAGTCCTATATATTTGTTATTCTTCATAATCTTTAAACTTTAATCTTTAACCGTTAATCTCAGATTAGAACCAGTCTTCAGCCACGTCGTCTCTGTTCAGCAAGTCTATTGGCATGAACTCAATGTAGTCAAACTGCCACTTCAGGTCAGGGTTGCCGGTGATGACGGTCTTGATGCGGAACCAATGTTCGTCACTCTGGCGGTACATCTGAGGCTGGAAGAGTTTACGGAACGAAGCGTTTCGTGCATCGGAGCGCATGTTGTGGTTGGTAGCATTGCCATCCTGATACTCTGGGTGGTCTACGTAGCTGAACAAACCACGCATATAGCCACGGTTACGCAGTGCCTGATCGGAGGCAATACCCAGGTCATCCTCGTCGTAGAACGGTGTTGAACCAATGCGGGGGTCTTCCTTGGGAATACGTACATCGAGCGGGATGTCGAGGGCCATCATCGACTGCTGGCTCTTGCTATTACCCATATAGAACTGCATCATGCCACCATGTGACATAGGCGTGTAGAAGATACGGAATTCGTAAGTTCCCGTTGGTATTGGCGGCAATTTGATGGCGAGGTCATAGCCGTTACCCCATCCTTGGAAAGTATCCGACTGCCATGCGTTGTAGGCACCCTTGATGTTGTAGCGGAAACGGTTCTCGGAGGTATAGCTGACTACATTGTCGAAGTAGTTTAGTGGGAAAGCCACGCGGGCACCACTACCACCACCATTCAATGCTGTCATATCTGCGTTGCTTGACATACGGATACCGTTGTTAATAAACTCTACCAGGAAGGTAGTCGAATCGAAACGCATACGCTCATGCAATACCTTTTTGGGTACATCTTCCGTATAGACAAGCATGTCCTGGATGCTGTGGATATAGCCGTTAAAGGTCTGTATGTTCCAGGGAATGTTGGCCTGCTTGTCCGAGGTGCGGTTAATCTTGACATTCAGTCCTTCACCTGTTATTAGCGGATGCATAGCTTCTGATCCCATTGTTCCTACCTCGTCGGTCAGCGTATTCATGGCTATACAGCGGTTGATGTACAGTGTCTTCTTAGCCATTAGTGGTTCAGGCTGCCATATCTTGAGGATGGTGTTGGGAAGCATGGTCTCATAGTAGTCAAAGGGCTGACCACCATTACAGAAGTTCCATGTCTGTGCTTTCTGCCACTTGCTGCTACGTTCGTAGACCAGTTCGTCCTCCGGCATACCGGCATACAAGATGTGGTAGGCTACGAACATGTTCAGCGCGTTGAAACGGTTGGTATAATCATCCCCGGTGCTGATGGTAATACCTTTTTCTCTGACGTAGTCGTACCAGTCGGATGCACTACCATAGATGCTGTTGGCATATTGAATCAAGTCTTGAAGATTATTGATGCCTTTCTTTGCCATTACTTCGTTCGGCTCGGCAAAGAGTGTGTACATAACCTTGCACTCAGTCGGATGATACAGTTCAGCACCATCTGTATCCTTAGAGTCCGTTATCGTGTACTCTACATCTTTTCTTGTCTTGGCCAACGAGTCGGCCAGTCCGGTAAGTTCCAGTGCTTCAGCAAAGATACTAAACTGGCTCATGCGGTTCAGTTCCTCAGGTATCAGTCTCGTATTACGGGGAATGACAGAGTCTATGACGTGAACTACACCATTGGTGACTATTGAGTCACCTTGTATAATGGTAGCCGACTTGTTCAGCATGATTTTTCCTGTAGAACCGTCACTGTTAAACGGAATACGCAGCATGGTATTGATATTACGGCTGGCGATACCGATATCAGTGGTCGTCATAGCCTCACTGGCGAGTAAGTGGTACAGGGCAATGTCCCTACACAAGCTGTCATTGGCTATCAGTGCCTCAACACTCTCTTCTGCTAGTCCGTTGTGAGGTGTCTTAGCTTCTGTATCGTTGTACAGTTTCTTTACATAAGCCTCTACAGCATCGTTGTTGGGGGCAAAGCAGGTGTACACACCATATGCAGACAGGTTGCGATCCAGTCCTGCTTTGGCTAATATGTCGTTGAACGAAGACAGGTACGACTTGCGCTTGATGAAATCAGCGGCAGTCTCACCAGTAGCAGTGAACAGGTCTGATTCGTCGGGCTCTGGGTTACAGCTTGTCAACGCTATGGTGCTAACGGTAGCCAGCGCCATGACCATTCTGCTCATATTCTTAAAAAGATTCTTTTTCATGTTTAGTCCTCCTTTGTATTAGTAGTTTTTCTCATATTCATTGGAGTCACCATATGCTGGGTTCTGGCGCAGCTGTGGACTTATCTGGATGTCCCTGTTCGGTATGGGCAGATACAGATAGGCCTCATTTTGCATTTTGGCTTTCACACCGCTTGCCTCCGTACCACGCTTGCGGGTCATCAGTTCCAGCATGTCGTCATAGATTTTTGCCAATGCACCTTGGTCGGCAAGAATGTTGTTGTAGTCGGTTCCTTCAACGTGGCGATAGTTGTAACGAAGCAGGTCGTACCAGCGGCGTCCCTCGAAACAGAACTCACGCAGACGCTCTTGCAAAACCAGTCTTTCAAACTCCAACTTTGACAATCCTTTGAATGCATCCCACTTCATTGAGTCACCCTTGTCCTCTCTGTATAGTGCACGTGTGTTGACAGCCTGTATCATGTTGAAGGCAGGACGCAGCACGCTGGCATTGCTGGCGTTGATACTTTCCTTCTCCTCGTCCGTTGCTCCTTCTGGGATGTCGGCTGCTTGCTGTACCAATGCCTCAGCTTTCATCAGCATGACGTCGGTCAGTCGATAGATAATATAGTTGCGGTCCATTCCACCATAGGCGTATTCCTCGCGCTTCTTGGTAGCCGTCTTGTCTATAACACGATTTTCGGAGATAATCTTGCGGATGTCATAAGAGTCCTCAGATGAAGTTGGTAGGTAGCAAGCTGCGTAGTAGCGCAGGTCGGTAGCACTATATAGGTTGTTGTTGCTCACGCTCGTCTCAGTGTTGTAAATGGAGGCAGTTCCACCAAAAAGTGTTGTGGCCTTGAACCATCCCATACCGGCCGAACCAGTAGCACTCTTGTATTTCCAGTAGTACTGGCATACTGGCAGATTACTGCGGCACTGCAGCTCGAAGATACTCTCTTCTGCATTCTGCTTGACAAACAGGTCGTAGTACATATCTTCAGCTTCTGCCAGCGGATATTCTGCCTCTGTTGTTTCTGTGCGTTTACGTACGTGCTGGCTTTTCTTTGACTCGATGATACGGTCGCAGATGTCAATGCAACTCTGGTAGTCTGCTGCGCTATGCATGACTGAGGCACGCCACAGATAGAGGTCTGCTAATAGGGCGTTAATACCATCTGTGGTGAACCATCCTACACGACGCCAGTCATTAAAGCTGCGTGATGACATGGAGGTTGATACACATCCTTCCAAATCACTGATGCACTGGTCAATAATATAGGCCGGTGACGACTGAGGAATGTCAGTTGCCTGACTGCTGGTCATGTATGCCTCGGTGTAGTAGGGTACATCACGGAAGTTGCGTACCAGATAGAAGTAACAGAGGGCACGAAGTGCCAGCATCTGAGAACGGTCTACCTGATAGTCACCGTCTGTGTAGTTCGGGTCTACTCCCAAAACCTCACCGGCACGGGTCAATACGATATTGCAACGGTTGATGACTTCGTAGAATGCCGACCAGGTGGCATACGCATTGGTGGTCTGTATATTTACGGCTGCAATCTCGTCGAGTGACTGTGTCTTTGTACTGATGTCCGTTACGGAGTTGTTACGGTTCACCTCGTCTGTGCGGAAGTCACCCCAGACAATCAGCCGTTCTAACACATCATTCGATGTCATGGCGGTATATGCTCCGTTGACCATCATGGCGACGTCTTCCTTGCTCTTCCAGAAGTCTTCGTCGACGGTCTTGTCATCGGGCAGGATGATCGTATCCATGCATGACACGAGTGTCAGTCCTGCGAACAACATTAATATATATTTCTTCATCGTATTCATATCTTTAGAATCCTAAGTTTAAGGTCATCGTAAACTGCTTCGAGCGTGGTGTCTTCGACGTGTCAAGAGCAGGGCTATAGCCGCGGGCAGAGACTTCAGGATCCACACCGCTGTACTTGGTCCACAAGTAGAGGTTGTTCAGCGAAGCATAGATCTGAAGCTGTTTCAGACCCCACTTCTTGATCATCTTGGTATCGAATCTGTAACCTATCTGCAGGTTCTGGAAACGTACGAAACTGCCGTCTTCCACGTAGCGGCTCGAGTTCTGCCAGTTGTAACCAGTCTGGTAGAGGGCGCGTGGCATCGGTGTGTCGTCGCCGTCTTTACGCCAACGGTAGTTGACGGTAGTACTCTGGTTGCTGGTGCTGTACATGTTCTCCAAATTCATACGGGCAAGGTTGACAATCTTGCTGCCGAAACGGTAGTTGAAACGCGCTTTGACAAAGAAGTTGGCATAGTTGAGTGAGAGGTTGAAACCACCGCTGACCTTTGGCAGCGAGTTGCCGAGGTATACGATATCGAGGGCGTTGATTTCACCATCGTGGTTGATATCCTCGTAGATGGCATCACCACCTTGGAAGTTGTAACCCGGATGACCGTTCTCAGTAATCTGGCTGTACGCATACTTCATGCGCTGGGGCTGACCAGTATTGGTATCCATGATAACCTTGCCGTCGGAACCCACTGCGACAGGAGCCGTCTTGCCGCTGGCGAGGAACGAGTTAATCCAGTCCTCATATTCAGCAGTGCTCAGACCGTTCTCTTTCTGATAGTTCTGCAGGTAGTCGTAGCTGTACTGATAGACGCCCTGATAGCGGAAGCCGTAGATGGAACCCAATGGATTGTTTAGCTGAACACGAACGGGGTAGGTACCGCGGTCGCCATAGTTCCATGTGGTACCATTGATAGACTGCAGTACGCTTTCGTCCATCTCCTTCAGCACGTTCTCGTTCTGCGAGATGTTGAAGCCAAAGTCAGCAGAGAATTTGCCTATCTTGATGAATTTCTTGGCGGTAAGGTTCAGTTCCCATCCCTGGTTGGTCATGCGACCGACATTGGCATAGGCTACGTTGGCAAAACCAACGTATGATGGGATGTTGACGTTTGCCATCAGCAGGTCTTTAGTGTCCTTGAAGTAATAGTCGAAGTCAATCTCGATACGGTCATGAAGCAGTCCGAGGTTGAAACCGAAGTTATACGAGGTGGTCTTCTCCCAACGCAGGTCGTCTAGCTTCAAGCCATTGAGGGTGGCGACAGTTGCCAGATTGCTGTTTCCCTTACCATAGGAACCTGCTGAGGTGTTGTAGCTGTTAAAGAACAGATAGTCTTTATCAGGAGCCTTACCAACGATACCCCAGGAGGCACGCAGACCTAATATGGAGACCACCTTATTACTCCACTTCATGAATGGCTCCTCACTGATATTATAACGCAGTGAGACACCGGGGAAGTAAGCCCACTTGTTCTTAGGACCGAACTTCGAGTCACCGTCGGCGCGCAGCGAGAATCCTATGCTGTAGCGGCCGTCCTTGTATCCGAAGTGCGCATTGTAAAGGATGTTCTGTGAGTTCGAACGGCTATTACTACTGCTGGGTGTACCAGGGGCAGCATTGACTGTCGACGACGTGATGTCGTTGGGCAGGTGGTTCATGATGACCGTCTGGTTGTTGCTGTTTTGCGTGCTCATCTCATAGCGCAGCAGCATGGTAGCTGTGAAATCCTTATTTTTAAAATAAGGTGTGAAGACCAACTCTGCACGACCGCCAATCTTCATGCGGTTAAACTCGTAGTTGGTGGTCAGGTTATACTCTGAGGAAGTCCATTGGGCATTCGACAGGGCTGCCGGCCAGTAGGTGGGCTTCGACTCTGCGAATATATCGAAGTCGACACGACCGTTGAAGGTCAAGCGGCTCTTTTCTGCCTCGGTACCGAGAATCTCGTACTTGATGGTGAAGTCCGGGGTCAGGCGGTAGGTCTGGTCCTTAATCCATGCGAGATTACCGATAGCTACTGGGTTGCCTAAGTTATAGATATTTGACAAGTCGTAGCTGGAGTACGTACCGTCATAAGGAGTCACATTACGGTTAGGCGCTGTTGGGTTCATCAGGAAATACTCATCGGTGTCGTTGCCGTTGGCATCCTGACGATAGATACTCATATTCGGTGCCTGCTGCTGGGCAATAGCCAGCAGACTCTGGTGGTTGACACCGTTAATCTTGCCCTCATAGTTCTTGTAGTTATTGGTATAGGTCAGCGCGAAGTTCGTGATGAAACGGATGCGGTCTGACACGTTATAGTCCAAAGCCATACGGGTGGTGAACTGCTGGAACTTCTGCTTAATGATAGAACCTGTCTGGTGCTTGTAACCGGCAGAAATGCGGAACTGAGCCTTCTGTCCACCACCAGTGACGTTCATGCTCATGTCGTGCATGGCACCAAACTGCTTGACGGCATCTACCCAGTCGGTATTGTTGTTCCAGTTCTCCCAGTCTGCATAGCCGCTCTTGTCGTAGTTGAGCTCAGCGATGTTCAGGGTGCGGTCTGCCTGCTGAGTGGGGTTGTAAAACTCCTCCTTCATCAGCATGGTATAGTCGTCACCATTCAGCAGCTTGTAGCTTTCGGGCTGCCAGGTTCCGGTGAACTTATACGAGAAATTGATACGGGGCACACCACGCGAACCACGCTTGGTGGTAATCAGGATGACACCATTGGAACCGCGTGAACCCCAAATGGCTGTTGCGGCGGCATCCTTCAGGACGGTGATGCTGGCAATATCCTCGACATTGACGGACAACAGTGAAGAGTATTGCTCCTCGTCGGCATTGGCGAAGTCGAAGTCTTCATCAGGGTTATCAAAAATCTTGTCGTCAACGACAATCAGCGGGTTAGCATTGGCTGACAACGTGGTGACACCACGCAGACGCATCTGCGAACCGGCACCGAGGTTACCAGAGTTGGAGACGATGTCCAGACCGGCAATCTCACCTTGCAGTGCTTCGTCGGCAGAGGTGAAGGCCAGACCTTCAACCTGCTCCATGTTCATGACCTGCTGCGAAACGGAGATTTCCTTCTTCTGCAACATCAGACCACCGGAGTTGCCGCGGCGTCCCTTGACAACGACTTCCTGGATGGCATGACCTTCGGGCTGCAACTTTACGTTGAAGACCGTTTTGTTGCCGATGGACAGTATTTGGGTCTTGTCACCTACGTACGAGAACACCAGCTTGTTCTTGGTGTTCTTGATTTGCAGCGAGAAGTTACCGTTGAAGTCAGTCTGTGTGGCCGATACGATACGGTTGTTGGCATCGCGCTCTACGACGTTACCCATCATGATGGGGCCGTCGTCATCGGTTACGGTACCCGATACGCGCACTCCCTGAGCCATTGCCAGTTGGCTGACTACAGCAAACAGAGTGGCAAATATGACTTTCTTGATATTCATTGTATCTTGATCTTTAGAGTTCGTAGTATGTTATTATTGGTCAAAGCGTCCTGACTTAGAATTGTAGAGAGGCTCCGAAATCTGATGGATGGCGCAGAACGACGAGGTGTAGATGGCAGTGGCGTTCTTTGCATCAGCAGGAATGATGTTACCGTTAGCATTTCGCTTGCCCAACCAATAGTCGCGTGCCATCTTGTTGACCATCTTTGATGAGTTGGTGGCATCGATGGTTACGCTGTGATTGCTGAGGTCGGTGACCGTCAGACGATCGCTTCCACCGCTAATAGTAGCCTCTTTGGCAATACCGGTAGCGTCAGAGCTGAGTGATTGGTAACGTCCGCCTTCGATAGTCTTGTCTGCATAGACAGAAGTGGTAAAGAAGTGGTAACGTACAAAGTCGCGCAGCTGCGTCATCATCTTCTTGGCCTTAGCCATGTCGGCCTTGTCCGCGTCGGTAGCTTCGTAGTCTGGGTCTGCGGTTACCTTGGCGATGTATGCCTCGTACATGTCGTTGATGTCCTCCCACTTGGGCAGACCTCTTGCGTAGGCGATGTCCATAGCATTGTTGTCGGGGGCAAAGAGTGTATAGTTATAGGTGTTGAACATTCTGATGTTTTTGTCAACAGCTGCTTGTTCCGTGACATAGACGGGCTCACCATCGGTCGTCGTTGCATTGTATGTTATTTGGTTGGTCAAGATGGCAAAGGCGTCTTGCTCTGTCTTCTTGGTTACCTTGTTCTCTTCTTTGGAGATACCGGCCCAGTCGAGCACTTCTGTAGCCTCGAAACCTTGGCAAACATCAAGGAACTTGCTGAACTTACCGGGGTTGTCTTTCAGCACCTTATAAACACTCTCTTGTGGAGCCTGAATGAGGCGGTTCATTCTATAGGCAGAACCGTTCTTTTCATTATAGACGGTCTTAATCTCTGGCGCTGGGAAGATGGTGGGGTTTTCAATCTGGACACCCGACATGACGTGCGAACCGACTTTGTTGCCGTCGACGTATATTTCACCGCCATGCTTGGTCTTATAGTAGTGGTTGTCGCCAAGACGCTCACCACCCTTCAGTACCACCGTGTGGTAGTTCAGGATGTCGGTGAACTGCGTCTTCACGTTTGCGATAGTTTCAGCTTGAGGGCTATACACCTCTCCCGTAGTCGGATTGAAATAGTAACGCGTGCATTTGAGGTCACCATCAGCATAGAAGAAGTGGAGTACCTCGGGGCGTGGATCGCCTGCACCGTCAACCTTGGCCAATGAGGCAGGGTCGAGATAATAGTAACCGAAAGCGTTGTCCTCGGGAATGAAGAATGCGTAGTTGGCACTCATAGCCAGCAGGTAGTAGTTGAAGTCCAGTCCCAATGGGTCTGTTTTTCCCTGTGATGCCCAGTCCTGAATAGCCCAGCCGAAGACCTGCATATCGTCATAAATGGTTGCCGGTGCCGCAACAGAGTTGTACAAAGCGGGTACAATCATATCATTGATGACGTAGATGACACCATTGTTTGCAAATGTAATGTCGTATTTGCCGTCGGTTTTCCGTGAGAGGCTATTTATATTGATACCCATGTTCTCTGATGCATCGTTGGTGATGTTGTCGAACTTGGACGGTACGGTTGCTGTGAAACGATCTTTAAGCAGGTTCTTGACAAACTGTGTCAGCAACCTTGGGTTGTTCTGCTGTACCGAGTCCAGGTTCTCCATCAGGTGAGCCTCGTCGTTGATGACAGCATTGCCTAATTCGCGCTTACTACCATATATCTCAATTAAAGGAGAACCACTGCCACCTGGCAGGAAGAAACGCTTGACGGCATCATCGTCAGGAACGAAGAAAGCTGCCAGGTCGGTAATTGTGTTGTCAACTTTGTTCTGTGCTGTTGAGCTTGGATAGTATTGGTTCCAACCTGGGTCGAAATTAAGGATGCCATGATTGTCGCCAATCTCAGTCTCGTAGGCCTTGCCATCCTGTGAGCGGGCACTGAGGTAGCGTACCTGGAAGATAGAGTCAATGGACGGCACTGCAATGCCAATGTCCTGTTGGCTTTTGGCCCAATCGTTGTACTGACGGGTGGTCGACTCGTCGTAGATGGGTTTTGAATAGTGGTCTATGATGCGGCTGAAGTACTTGGTATTGTCGTGCTTACGGAGCACCTGAGCCATGTTGCCTGGTGGTACGAGCACATCCTCCATCTGGTGGATATAGCCGTTCTGGCAGGTGACATCACCTTTGATGACGCGGTTGTTGAAGACGTAAGCGGTACCTTCCTGATAGGGTGTTCCGGTTAGGATGGCAAAGTCGCTTTCATTGCCGGCAACCGTGATGTCATTATCCAGCATGTACTCACGGGTCAGGTGTACCATCATAGGACGGGTGTTGTCACTGACGGTGTGGATACCCTTCTCATAAAAGCGCTGCCAGTACTTGTTGCCCTTTGGCATGTCCTCCGCACTCTTCATGTACTGGATGGTGTCTATGACACTGACATTGGTGATGTGCTTGACGGCGGCACCATTCTCTGGTTCTGCCGTGCCGTTACTGGCGGTAGACAGCATGCCAATGAGTAGGGCATTGTCGAGCATCGACGAGTAGAGGAGCAGTTTCTTCTGCGAGGTGGTCAGCTGCTCGTAACTGGTCACACCCCATTCGTTCTTCTGGAAGAAGCGTGCAAAGGCTTCGTCGTTGGCAGGGAAGATGGTCTTCGAACCAGTACGGTTGAGGGTCTCAGCATAGCCGAGGTCATCAATCAGTCGCACGTAGTTCGAGAATGTTCCCGTCAGACGCTCCTGGTTTGCATTCTTCAATTCCGCATAAATGCTTTCTCCGAGCCATGATGGCTTCGAGTCGGCATCCACCTCCTGGAATTTGTCTACGCAAGAGGTCATCAATCCCGTAAGGACGAGAGAGATACAGACAAAGAATTTTTTCATAAATAGCTATTTGTTAATCAATTTGTTTCGTTTTAGCTTTACCCCATGGTATGGGCAGTAGTTTTCAATGTGCAAAAGTAAGCAAAAAAAATGAAACACCGATAAAAATGTTTCATTATTTTTTTAAATAAGGATAATTTTAACTAATAAACGCACTATTCTACCAGCAGTACAAACGAAAAATCCCCACCTGCCCGTGTGGGCGGGGATAGTTAGTCTAAGGAATTTAGGAATGTAGGAATATCTTGCAGCTGTGCTGCTTGGTGTCGCGATTGTAATTAATTCCGACGAGCAGTAAACGGTCGGCATATTGAGCAACCTTGGCGGGGTACTCCTTGCGTTTGATCTGATCTATAGCGGTATCAGCGTCCTTATTGTACTTCAGTTCAATGATAATTGCCGGAGAATCTACGCCCTTCCGTGGGATGAGTACCAAATCGGCAAATCCCTTACCAGTAGCCAGTTCGCGATGGATGATGTAGTTGTTGTAGGCATAATAGTAGGCGATGCTCAGAACGCATGCCAGTGAATTCTCATCGTTATAGCTTAAAATGCTGGTATGTTCGTCATGAGCGGCATCAATACTACGGGCTACAGCAGTCTCGTTGCCAGCCAGAGTAGCCTTCAGTAGCTGTTTAGACTCCTCTATGGCCTTAGCGACGTTGTTCCAACTGCTGTTTTTTACAGCATTCACCATCTCGCCAGCGACTTCACGGTTGGGGATATAGCACTCACTCTCACGCCAATCATAGCTGAGATAGCCTAGATGTATCAGCACCGTCAGCACATCGTCCTTGCTGCGGATGACCGACATGTCGTTCTGGAATCCTGTGGGCTCTACTGCGCAGCGTCCACCAGCCAGCATGCTGATGATGTCGTCTTTCAGTCCCTCATAGTTCATTTGGATATAATGTGCCAGTGCATCGTAGGCTCCTGTACTTGCCCAAAAGCTGCGACAATGGCCGGAATCGATTGCTTGCATCACAGAATTGGGATTGAAAATAGAACGTTCATCGCCAATCTGATAGCCGTCGTACCACTTCTCCAGCTCATCGAAATCCATGTCATGCTCTTCAGCCAGTACCTTGACTTCATCTTTGGTAAACCCAAAATAAGGTGCCATACGTCGTGGCTCCACCATCGAATATTCCTGGAAATTGTTAAGAGCAGATTCTGTCTTGTATTTCTTAATAGGCAGAATCCCTGTCATGTAAACACCGGCAAATACATCTTTCGACTTGCCACTCTTGAACATTCTGCGCAGCCAGTCCACATAACGGTTCATGGCCTCTGTGTCCGGTTCAAATTCACGACAGATGGCATCCCACTCGTCGATGATGAATATGAAAGGCTCGTGATGTTTTGCAACGACACGGATAAGGAAAGCCATCAAGTCGTCACTTTCTTCTTTCTCCACGTCAGGGTAGCACTTCCCGATGTCGGTTCTCAGCTCAGCATCTATCTCCTTTACGATGCCCTCCGTCTTAAACCTCGTAACGAAGTCGCTGATGTCGAGAAAGATAACAGGATACTTGTTGAGGTGCTCCTCGAACGATGCGTCTCCAGCAATCTTCAGGTCAGTGAACAGTTGGCGAGAGTCGCATGCCCGGTCGTAGTAGGCGCTTAGCATCTTTGCTGCCATGGACTTGCCGAATCGGCGGCTGCGTGTTACGCAACTGAAGCGTCGCTCTGTGAACAATGTGCCGTTGACAATTCGAATCAGCTCTGACTTGTCAACGTACTCACTGTTCCGTGCACTCTGAAATCCTGCATTCCCTGTGTCGATATATATGCCCATATTCTCCTTTTCCCGAATGTTGCTGCAAAGATAATTATTATTTTTGTAACTTCCAAATTTTCAATAAAAAATCCCCACCAGCCCGTGTGGGCGGTGGGGATTGATGGCTATTGTGCATTGCGACTCAGTCGCAATGGCGTAATTACTTACTTCACGAAGTACTTTTTGCCGTTCTTGATGATGAGGCCCTTGAAGCTCTTGCTTACCTTCTGACCAGCGAGGTTGTAGATAGCACCATCGTTAGCATTTACGGTCTCAACAGTCTCGATAGCAGTGTCGATAGGACCTTCAGCCTGAGAAGGATACTTGTAAACCTTCAGATCATCGAACCAGCAGCGTCGGCCTACGTAGTTCGTGTAATTAGAGGTGAGTACAAACTTAGCAATCTTCATGTCAGAGAGTGTGGTGGTCTCATCAATCTGAGTATTGATAGGTAGCAGTTTGCCAGAAGTGGTACCCTTAGTTGTTGTCAGCGTACCCTTAACGCCCTTAGCCTTGTTGTCAATGACAAGCGAGAAAGAATTCTTGTTACCGTTTACATGCGAAGCAGCGTCACCATCACGATTGCTTGTTGCATACTTGTTGAGGTCCATACCCTCATTAGCCTCGTTGTTGAAGCTATTTGTTGTAGTGCCATTGTCACCGTTGTATGCGATGTATCCGAAGCCGGCAATAGTCTGGTCTGAAGCATTCTTCAGTTCAACCTTAAATTCGCCATTTGAGAGTTGTACAAGCCATGCGTTGAAATCGATGCGTACGCAGTCGTTGTCGTCAAACGAATTCTCAGGAATATTTACTGTAGCAGAACCGTTACCAACGCGGAGTACATCGGTAAGTTCCTCGCCAATGCCCAGAGCAAAGTCCATCGTGCCAACACCCTTTTCATTGGGGGCACCGGTATTATCGTCGGGATTAGCATTACCGATAATCATTTCGCCCTTAGCACCCTTGATATAATTATAACCTTCTTCCGTTGTTGCCCATTTACCTTCTGTATCCCATTTAGCTTCTTCGTTCATTGCGAATCCGTTTGCGAAGTCGATATCGATAAACGGTACGTTGTTTGCACTTGTCTTGAAGGCCTCAACAGCCTCAGCCAGTGTATTCAACTGAGTATTCAGTGTCTCAATGTCAGTATCGCGAGTCTCATCAGTAGTCGTGCCCAGGATCTCAGTGCGCTTAGCGATAGCTGCATCAATAGCAGTGCGGAAAGTAGTCTTGTCGCCAGCAGCATAGAAATCATCTGCATATACCGACTCAGCGTCTGCGACCTTCTGAAGATAGGTGACGGCAGGCAGACTGTTGGTGCTTGCAAATGCGCTACGTGCGCTGTTCATAGCTTTAACGCTATTCAACAGACTGTCACTGTAAAGGATGCCTTCACCTAAAACGTCTGCTTTAATCTGCTGCTTGATAAATGCCTCGTTCAGTACATTACCTTCAGCATCTACTACGGTCAGAGATGCATCGTAAACAGGCTGGTAGTGGTCAATAGCTTCCTTCAAAGCGGCCTTGCCCCAAGGATAACCGTCAGCGGCGGTCTTGGCCATATCGTCGTTTGCCCACTGCAGACGCTCCTTCAACGGACTCTGCTGGACAATAATCTTCTTAACCTCATTCTGGAAGTCGATGACATCCTGAGTAACACCAATCAGACGAATCTGAGGATTGGCGATGTTGACATTGGTACCCAGTTTGGTGGTAAAGCCACGGTCGGGGTCGATAATGTAGGTAATACCAAATGTAACAGGTGTTTGTGCATCAACCATCTCCTGAGAAACTTCATAGAACACCACAAACTTCTGTGGGTTGTTCTTTGCATTAGGATTGCTGATAATACCGCAGTCAACCTTTTGGCCTTCCTGCTCTGCGTTCATATCGGCATTAGCGTCAGCATCAGCACCCATAATGTCCTTACCGGCATACATGGTTACACCCTTGAAGTCGCGGTTCCAGTCGGTTATATAGTTGTCAGTGCTGGCATCCGTATAAGTTTTTGACTTTCCACTGGTACCAGTCATATAGTGACCAACTATATCAAGTGAGAACATATATGTTCCGGCAAAACTGGGAGTAATAGTGTAATACTGTGAGGCATTACCTTCCATGTTACCTTGGAAGCGGTGACCAATCTCGTCACCATCAGCAGTAATCTCGTCAGAACCGCCATTGTTCTTGTGGAACCAGCGGCCACCAGTGCCTTTCCAATTACCACCGATGCCATCTTTCTTACGAGTATCGGCATAGGCGCTCCAACGTTTCTCGTCCTTCAACAGGTCGGCAGCATTCAGGTCATACCATAATTTCAGTTCACTCTCGTAGGCATCTATGAGGGCCTGAGTGCCAGAGATGTCGTCCAAGGCACCTCCCTCAGAGCCATTCAACATTTCACGCATAGTTCCAACAACGTTCTCAATGAAATTATTCTCGGTGTCTTGAACGAACTTTCCGGTTGCAATCAGTTTGTCAACATATGCTAACTTCTCCTTTAGAATGCGGTCGTCAAAAACGAGGTTGACCGGGAAAATTCTGATATTGGTAATCATAGCTTCGACATTCAGCTTCTCTGCGTGCATGACAAGTTTTTGACCATCTGCAGCCTCGAAGTAGTAAGCGACGGTTTTCCAGTCGTCCTTGAAACCGTTGACTGTAGCAACTTGCACGTCGCCCTCAGTGGCCTTTGTCAAGCTTTCTCCGCTAGTCAAGAAGAAGTCCAAGCAGCTGGCGTTGCCATTTACGATACCCGTAACGGTCGTAGCAGCACCCTTGATGTCGTACATGACAACATAGGTGCCTTCTGAAAGAGCCCAAGAGCGGCAGAGTGCAGCATCAGCAGTGGTGTTAGATAAGCTCATGATGGCATTCTCGCCACCAGGACCTTCGCCATCTGAAATTTCCCAAACTTCGGCATTGAGTTCTTCTCCAACATCGTTTGTCCAGCCATCCTTGCTCTCGAACGCACCATTGGTGACGATGTTTTCGCCAGTAATTTTTACTCTCTCCGTTGCAGTGTACACATAGCCTCCAAGCGCAGGTGTCTGCGTCATGGGAGTCCATGGCTGAGACTGCTTCTCATTCTCTTGAGCAAATGCACTGCCTACCATTGTCAGCGCAAAGGCTGCGATCATAAGTAAACGTTTTCTCATAATGTTAATGTTTTAGTAAGTAAATAAAATATGTTATTTATATTAGTTTCCAAGAATTGAGCTTCTATGATTCACAGTTGCTCGTTGCACCATTTTAGTTAATACGCTACAAAGGTAAGGTAAATTTGTAAAACCGACAACACGTAAACGCAAATTTAATACAGATTTTAAGATTTTTTAAGTCCTTGCTGGCAAACGTCCAGAATAAATTTGCAGGTTAAGGGAAAATGCACTATCTTTGCAAACGGACATGCTAATCGCTTCTAAAACAAACAAAAAATATGAAGAAAAGACAACTACTGACAACATGCATGCTGATGATGGCGGCATGGAGTGGACTGCAGGCACAGACGACACCCACATGGCCAGAGACGACACGAGAAGCCAAGGCTGGTAGCCGTTGGTGGTGGCACGGATCGGCCGTGGACAAAGACAACCTGAAATGGCAGATGGAACAGCTGGCAGCTGCTGGCATCGGGAACCTGGAGATTACCCCCATCTACGGTGTGAAGAACAACGAGGCAAAGAACATCGCCTACCTGAGTGACAAATGGCTGGAAATGCTGAACTACGTGCAGCAACAAGGTGACGCGCTGGGCATCGACATTGACATGACGACGGGCACAGGCTGGCCTTTTGGCGGGCCGATGGTCAGGAAAGAGGAGTCTGCCAGCAAACTGGTAACGGAGACCTTCGACGTGACGGGCGACGGCACAAAAGAGATTACTCAGACACTGACCACGTCGAATGGCACGCTGCAGCGCGTGATGGCCTTTCCACAGAGTGGCAACGACGGTACGGTGACGAACCTCACCGCAATGGTCAGTGGCAAGACGCTGAAATGGACAGCACCCGCAGGCAAATGGAAAATCATAGTCGCCTACAATCAGTATGGTGTGATGCAGGTGAAGCGTCCGTCGCCAGGCAGCGAGGGTTATGTGGTGGACTACTTCAGCGCTGATGCAGTGGCGAACTACCTGAAATACTTCGACAACCGCTTCACGGCTGCTAATGGACGTTGGCCGCATTCGTTCTTTAACGACTCGTACGAGATCAACGTTGCCGACTGGACACCGAAGATGTTTGAGGAGTTTGAGGCACGCCGAGGCTACAAGCTGGAAGAAAACCTCGACAAGCTACTCAACCGTGACAAACAGGTATATGCCGACTATCGGCAGACGCTGTCGGACATGCTACAGGAGAACTTCACCCGCCAGTGGACGGCATGGGCTCACAGCCATGGGGCTACTACCCGTAACCAGGCACACGGCTCCCCAGGCAACTTGATAGACCTCTACGCTGAGGCCGACATCCCAGAGATTGAAAATTTCTACCTGAGCGACTTCGGCATCAAAGGATTGCGCGACGACAAGGGATTTTATAATACAGCACTGAGCAGCCGCGCTACCCTGAAATATGCATCGAGCGCTGCCCATATCACCGGCAAACCGCTGACGTCCAGTGAGTCGATGACATGGCTGACAGAGCACTTCCGCACGTCACTGTCGCAGATAAAGCCAGAACTGGACTTGCTGTTCACCAGTGGCGTCAACCACGTGCTGTTTCATGGCACTGCTTACTCGCCGAAAGATGCTGCATGGCCAGGCTGGAAGTTCTATGCTGCCATCGATATGAGTCCCACCAACTCGATATGGTACGATGCACCCAGCATGATGAAGTATATTGAGCGCGTGCAGAGCTTCCTGCAGATGGGCAAGCCCGACAACGATGTGCTGGTATATGCTCCATTTGCCTATGCCATGCACAAGAACTCTGGTGACTTCCAGAACAAGATGGTGATGTTTGACATCAACAAGCTATCGCAGAAGATGACTGAGCTGGAGCAGTGTGTCAACAATCTGGAAGCCATGGGACTGGACTGCGACTACACCAGCGAGCACTATCTGATGCATACGACATTTGTCGACGGCATGCTACAGACGGCTGCGGGCACCCGCTATCAGGCACTGGTAATCCCCGTGACGGATTACTTGCCCGACAGCGTGAAGACCCATATCGAATCACTCCGACAGCAAGGCGCACAGATTGTGGAAGGCTATAAGGCTGAGGCACTGAACGCTATCACGGCCAAAGGCGAACAGCTACGTACTCTGTTGGGACTGAGCGCGATACGTCGCAGTAATGACCATGGTCACCACTACTTTGTGGCTAACCTGATGCCTGACGACGTGGCGGGTTATGTGGCACTGGCTGTTCCCTTCCAGAGTGTGGCACTCTTCGATCCAATGACCGGAAACATCACGAAAGGCAAGGTACAGGATGGCAAGGTGTGGATCAGTCTGAAGTCCGGACAGTCGCTTATCCTTCAGACTTACGATACAGAGATAGCCTTGGACAGTGAGGATACTGAGAAACAGGAGCTGGGTGGTCTGGAGATCAGTGGTCCGTGGACACTGACGCTGCCAGGCATCGCGCAGCCCTACACGCTGGAGAAGCTTCAGTGCTGGGAAACTCTTGATGCACAAGCTGCCGTCTTCATGGGTACTGGTACGTATGAAACGACATTTGCTGTGACGGCTGCTCAGATGAAGACCGCTACCCATGGTTTTCGCATTGACCTTGGCGATGTCAGGGAGAGTGCACGGGTGTGGTTGAACGGAGAGTACATCGGTTGTGCATGGGCAGCACCTTTCGTGCTGGACTGCGCAGGCCATATCAAGGAGGGTAGCAATACGCTGCGCATCGAGGTGACGAACCTTCCTGCCAACCGCATCAGCGACATGGACCGACAGGGTGTGGTATGGCGTATTTTTGAGGATATCAACATGTCGACCATCAGTGGCAGTACAACCTTTGACAGGTGGAGTTTGGTGCCATCGGGGCTGAACAGCACCGTGAAGCTGGTGCCTGTTGCCGGTAAGGAAGAGGCGCTGACCATGACACTAAAGGGACTGGTGCAGGAGACGGATGGCAAGTACTATCTGCAGTATCTGCTCTCAGTCGTGGGTAGAGAGATAAGCAGTGTAGCTATCAGCGATGCGGATGGCAAGGCATTTACGGGTTTCAAGACACAGAAGCGTGACGATGGCACCATGGTGCTGACGGTGACAGGCAAAAATGATGGGGCACTCATCGTGCAGGCTACCGACACACAGGGCAAGGCCTATACTTATTATATGTACGCACGAGGAGCCTATGAGCAACTCTTAGCCTATGACCTCACCGATGAGAAGGTGCTGGGCGATGGCTGGAGCAAGATGGCTACCACTGTCGATATCATGGGTTTCACCGGTAGTGGTAAACAGGCGTGGTGGCGCTCGAAGAAGAGCACTGCCACAAATACGGAGCTGTTCAGCGGACTGACGTTCTCCAGCGAGAAGGGTATCTACTACAGTGTGTTCCCTGGTTTCGGCCTCAACGCCTTTGGCGATTTTACGTTGTCTGTTGACGAGGCTGCTGTCGGTGACCTGTTGCATGTGACCTTTGTGAAGGGTGAAGGTGCTACGGTCTATAGCGCTGACAACCAGCAGAACATCTTCGTGACTTGCGAGGATGCAAAGGACGGATTGCAGGTTAGTCTGACTGGACGTAACAGTTATACCATCTATCCTTCAGTGGCTGTCTACCGTCCGACAGGTGATACCGACGGCATTCGCAGTGTGACAGCCACGACTGACACCAAGCCCGACATCTATACGCTGCAGGGTGTAAAGGTCAGCAAGATGCGCAAGGGCCTTTATATCTTAGGTGGCAAAAAGGTCGTGGTAAGGTAGATAGTAAGGAAGATATGCTAAAAAGAGAGCGCTCCGCAGTTGGAGCGCTCTCTTTTTGACATATATTTATTTACTTGTATTTCACTTAATAACAATCTTTTTGCCGCCCTGAATGTAGATGCCAGCAGGTAGACTGTAGATGTCACTGGCGGTAGCCAATCGCTTCACCAGTCGACCACTAAGGTTATAGACATTCAATGGGTCACTATCGGCAGTGATGTTATGGATGCCAGTAGCCTGCTTGATGCTAAGAATACCCGTAGCCTCAGTGAGTCTCGAGGTGTCCCACTCCATACCGGCTGGCAGCTCAGGCAGGTCAAAGGTGGGCGTTCCTGAGAATGTGCCACTGACTTCCCATAACGTGAACTCGTCGCCTACTGTCGGGGTATAATTGTTAAACACAACCTTCAGCGTACCGTTCATGACAAAGTTCTTAGCAATAATCATCGAGTTCTTGCTCTTCTGCTTGATGAAGGTTACTAAAGATCCCTCGTTGGCGGTAATAGTGAAGTTGCTCTTGATTGTTCCGGCAATCGTCTCGCTATAGGTGGCACCACAAGGCCTTAGTTCACCACCCTTATTGATGGTAGTGGTGTAAACCAATGCCTGACCGACCACGCGTCCACTGTCCTTCACCACCAAGGCATTAGCTCCATTCAGTGTTGACTCCAGTTTAGAGTCGTTGAAGGTCACGACACCACCGCTGACAGTCAGGGCACCTTTTATCGTGTTGCCCGGGGTGATGGTCATCTTGCCTGAGCCAACCTTCTATACTGGTGAACTGATGGTCATGGAGGTAATTGGCATAGCCTCGTTGCGGTAGCCCACAGTCCACTTGCCGGTACCCGACAGATTGCCAGCGCCTGTCAAGGTACCGACTTTAAAGTTCTTTCCTTCATTGCTACAGTCAACATTAGCCGGAACATTCAGCGTGGCTTTGGGTAGGCCATAGGTATTATTGAAGGTGAACACCGGGTCGTACGATTTCTTGTTCTGACGGTTATACTCGCCCAGCACAACCTTGCCGGTGAACTCGCTCCAATTACCATTCCAGTAGCAGCGAACACCACCGGTATAGACATTGAACGTACCCTCACCAGTCAGTTTGCCGGAGTAAGTGCCGCGAAATGAACCATAGAAAGTACCTTTACAGCTCTTGGGAACGACAAAATTAGTGGAATTCGTGATGCCGGGAGTATCCTCCTCGTTGGCACCCCAAATGATACCACTACTGCCAAACTCCACATTTGTGGGTAGCTGATCGACATGGCTGACGGCAGGAGCGTTTACTGTACCTTGCTTGACAATAAGCTTTGCGAAACGACGGCCGGGACCAAGTGTCATGGTGCCAGCACCAATTTTCACCAGTGAAGCGTTACTGCCAGTGATAGCTTTATTAAAGGTGAACGAAGCACCGCTTTGCACCTCTATCGTTGATGTACCGGCAATGGTTACAGGTTGATCGGTAATGATGATGCCATTTGACGACAGCGTAGCACCGTCGTTGACAGTAATCGTCTTTGAGGCATCGCCAAGGGCACCAAAAGCCTGCCCACTGTTATTAGCCAGCAAGCCAACGACCAGCTTACCCGCGTTGATGACTGTATTACCGATATGATTCTGGCTGTTGATGGTTACAGTACCTGCACCATTCTTAGTCAGTTCACCACCACCAATGATGCTGTCACCGTTGATGACGTAGTTCTTGGTATCGTTGTTGAACGTCACCGACTTGGGACTTACAGCGCCACGGATAGACAGTTCGGTGACGGCAGCATCGTCGTTGAAAATGACCTCATCATTATGAACAGATTCCGTCACCTTCTCACCGATGAGGAAGTTCTTTGTGCTACCTTCTTTCCATAAAGACGTCTCAGTGGTGCCGTTCCATACGATGACTCCTGCAGCACGCATCTTCTCAACGACAAGCTTCAACTTGCCGCCTTCGTGAACTAACTCAGTCTTCATCTCTTTGCTGATACCTTCGATAATGACTTCTTCCAAACTACCGCTGATTTCGTCCACAGTAGCCAGTTCGTAGGTGCCTTCGGCCAACTCACCGCTGTAGTTAAACTGCAAGACAGGAGCCTTATAGGTAGGACCATAGCTTATCCAAGGCTCTGCGGTCTTTGCGTCGATGACAATCGTGTTGACTGTCAACTGGTCGAATGCGCTATTTGCACCATCGAAAACAATGCGTGAACCAAAGCTAAGATTGAGTGTGGTGGTTGTGAGAGAACCTACGTTATCCTTGCCACCGGGATAGATGGTGGCGTTGTAATCAGCTTTGATGCCGCCTTTGAAAATACCACCGTTAGAGATGAGTGTGGTATGACGATTCAGCCAAAGTGGAGAGCTCTCGAATGTGCCGTCGAACTGCAGCGTACCCTGCCAGACATTGGTCTCGCCAGTGTGTTTCTGGACAACATTGGGAAGTACAAGGACACCCTCGCCCTGCTTGACGAGGCGCATCGAACCGGCAAAGGCACCACCAGTCAGGGTGGTCGTATAAGTGATTACATTGCGTTCAGGCGACTTGGGCGTAGAGCTGGTAGCCTGCTGCGAACCAGTGCCCTGCACCCATGCCGGTGCATTGACGGTCAATATATAGGGTGAGGCTCCATCCTGTACAGCAATGGTCTTATCCTCATAGCCGGAAATCAGCAGATGACTGTCGGTCGTTCCGATAGAACCTGTCACCTCTGTACGTCCGTCAAGCATGAGAGGAGGAGGAGCTATGGTTATGTTCTCCAGGTTTCCAAGAAAGAAACTGGGATGGGGTGGCTGATTATAACCTACGCACTGCCAAGCCATGGCATTGCGATATTGATGGTCGTGCCAGAGCGTGTAGATACCATAGCTTGTGGGTGAGTCTGTGGTATAGATACGAAGTGCTGAGTTGTCTTGTGTGCGGAGTACCATCTCCTCACGCCAGTCACCGATGATGTCGCCTTGAGCCGACGGATTACACTTTGTCCAGTTGTTGACAACACCATCAAAGTTCTTAATGACTGAGCCTCCCCATTTAAAGATAGTTCCCGGACGGTTGGCGCCATTCTTTGCGTTGAAAATCTCGCTGAGTAGGTCACCATCCCAATAGATGCGGTTGTTCAGATTAGAATAGTTCCCTGACATGGCATCGCCATTGGTATTGACAATCTTGTCGCATGAGAGACCTACCACACCGGAAGATACCGAGCGACCCTGTCCACCGGGATAGAGATCTGTGAAGTTGCCTGCCAGCGAGCGGCCATCGTCGCCACCGTCGGCTTTACGATAATACAGCTGACCGGTAGTGGCGTTCCAGTAGGAGTTGCCTTGTGAACCCTCCTGACAGGTGAAATGTTCCAATCCCCAGCGATAGGGATCAAGATCACCACAGTGCTGTGCATCACCATGCCCCAGACCGGTCGTGGCCAATCCGAAACCTGTATCGTCGAGAATCATGGAACCATAGATAATCTCGTCACGGCCGTCCATGTCAACATCGGCAATAGAAAAATTGTGGAATCCGTTGCCATACCAGGGAGAGGCACTGTCATAGCAGTTCCAGCGCCAGCGTTGAGTGAGTTCGTGAGTTGCAGGATTGACATCGAGTGCACACGCTTTATGACGTGTATAACAGCCACGCCCCAGGAAGATGCTGGGGTTACGACCATCGAGGTAGGGAGCACCGAAGTAGTGCTTCATCATGCGGTGACCAAGGTCACCCCAAATGTTCTCATCGCCTTTTGTCTCGTTGGCTTCAAACTGAGGTAGCGGATAAGCCATTGGTGTCCAGTTCTCACTGCCATCCCATCCATAGGGTTCACCAGTCTCACCGTTCAGGTAGAGCAGATATTCGTTGCCTACTCCCATATATTCAGGACGGTCTTTCCCGTTAAAGCCCGAAGTCATATCACCTATATTGATAGTTTTGCCGGTAGCAGTATGGATGATCATATTGTCTGCACCACGCATCAATGCCTCGGCCTTGCCGTCCTGGTCCCAGTCATAGGCAATCATGTCCCACTGTTCGTCGGCACCGGCCATGAGGTTCGGACCAAGGTCTATCCACCACAGACGCGTACCATCCAACTTATAGCATTCGTAAAGGTTGAAGTCGGTTTTGTTAGAGGCTGTGCGCAGGTTCCCTTGGGAGTTGTTGCGCTTGACAATAAACTCCGTGATACCATCACCGGTTACATCAGCCAGTGAGACATCGTTCAGCGTATAGCCTGGCGTCGACGTGTCTTCACCTCCGGTATTTCCGGCCACTGAGTTGCCAATAGTTTGGCCGGCTCTGTTCGTTACGGGCTGTACCTTGACATCGAAATAGCCGCTGGCCCAGGTGGTGACAGCGGCAGACTTCTCCTGCACTACACCACGTACCACAGCCTCTACCTGATAAGTTGAACTGGTTGTACCACTGTTGTCCTGGAAGTTGGACACCTCAAGGTCAGAAGCAATCTTGGAGCCGTTGCGATACAGATTGTACTTTGTGTCGTAGTACTCCGTACCAAACTTGCGCCAACTCACAAAGTTGCCGCTACTGGCCTTTACCGCTACGAGCCCGCGGTCGAGTTTATCGGTTACGCGCTGAGCGTTGACACCCAGCAACGTCAGTCCGCAAAGGACTGTCAACAAAAACAATTTCTTCATATGCATTTCTTTGTTTTAGTGTAATCTTGGCTTGTTTGTCGCCGCAAAGGTACAAAAAAAAACTTAATCTCAGTGCTTTTTACAAAATTATTTGTAATTTTGTCGGCAGAATCTACAAAACAAACTAAATCGTACGACTTATGAAAAGAAACATCTTGTTAGTATTACTCGCCATAGCAGGCATTGTCAGCAGTCATGCCCAGCAGGTGACACCGGCCCTCACCGTGTATAAGGAGTTCCGCCCTGCCAAGGTGATGTTGGCCGACGGTAAGATACTGAACCTGTCGTTGGCAAACATCTTCCTGAAAAACAGTTCGTTGCTGTATAAGAGTGGGCTGGAGACCAAGGAGGCCAACATGAACACTGTGCTGAGGGTGGACTTTAAGGATCGCAGCTATCTGCGGATAGACACCTTGCTGGCCTATCAGGTGGACACGGTAGGCCATGACGTGCTCTACTGTGCGCAGATGATTGACATGGACTCGTACCGCCAGCAGATAGCTAACAATCGTGAGATAACGAGTCTTGACCTTAACGACATGATAGGCTACACAACGGTAGACCTGCAGAATGAGCAGGACATCCATTTCCCGATAAAGAACGTTTTTATCTTCCGGATCAATGGTAAGTTCGTCATAGCCCATGAGCGTTCTTTAAAGCGACTGCTGACAAAAGAAAAGCGCAGAATCCTGGCATCGGCCATTGCTGTGCCAGGATTCAGCTGGAATGACGAAAAGTCCCTGATGGAGTTGCTGAAGATGATTCAGTAATTTGATGGTTTCCATTTCATGAAACGTTTTGTAAAGTAATAAAAACCGCACGGACAACCCTCTCTCGGGCAAGCCGTGCGGCAACTGCGTGTCATGAAGAAAACCTTATCGAATTAGTAGTCTTCATCCTCCTCCCAGAAACTGCTTTCGCGAGAGAGGTTACCTCTGGTTTCTGGTGTGCTTCCACCGTAACCTGGTGAGCCAGCGAGCATTTGGTGTTGTGTCTGTATCTTGACGATTGTCATTGTATGCACAGACACCATGAGCCACAGAGCCGTTTTCAGACAGCGTATTGCACACACGGAAGCCCCCCATCGCATACTGGTTCTTGGCTCCTTCGGGCAGCGACAGCATCAAGCACGACTTCCGCAGTCCCAGCTACACCACGAAGTGGAGCGATATTCCTGAAGCAGAGTAACCATACACTAAACGGATCAAGTCCCAGTGATCCGTGATCCGCGAATGCTTACGTAGCAATATTTTTTGAAAAAGAAAACCCTCCACCATTCTTTTTGAACAGTGGAGTGCTGCATGACTCGTTATAGTA
>JAEEGJ010003619.1_pt1 | contig 57702 bp, 23 predicted proteins | sample 8958761 | NCBI WGS metagenome assembly JAEEGJ01 (sample SAMN16246546, study PRJNA631951) | gut metagenome | biome: gut microbiome; feature: rumen; material: RS-attached | host: Bos | place: Iran: Karaj | collected 2018-10 | reverse complement strand
CGGAATACGGCCAGGCTCAGGGTCTTGCTGAATACGTCGTGTCCCTGAGCGATGCCTGCTATGCCGTTGGCGCAGACCTGGCCCTGACGGATTGCTGAGAACAGACCTACTATACCAAGTGCCAGACCACCGCCGAACACCGATGCAGCCTGCAGCGGAGTGATATCGGGAGTAAGAACGCCTGCCATGTTGGCAAAAATGAAGTAACCGGCAAAACCGTACAGACCCTGTGTACCGGGCAGAGCGGTCAGCACAATAAAGTTACCGAACTTATCGACCTTCTTAAGGGCACCTACGGCTGCGTTACCGGCTATTGTTACGCCGTATGCGCTGCCTATGCCTGCCAGGCCGATCATAAGGGCTACGCCCACAAAAGCTAAAACTAAACTAGACATAATTGTTTTTTATTTAAACATTAAACTATTTCTCTCTAAAATGATACAATTGGGGTCTGACCCCTTTTGTATCATTTTGCTGCAAATGGTCTGTACTCCACTCCACCGCCGGCATATCCCGCGTTCTTGAAGAACTCCACGAACGTGAGTCGCATGGGGTGAACAATAGCGCCCAGGATATTCATGAAAATGTTCAGCGCGTGACCAATCACGAATATCAGCACCATCACAATGAATCCGGCCACCTTGTTATCGGGAGCCATACCCACAGCCATGCTGTTGAACACGTTGGCCAGGATACCGCCGCTCAGACCCAGCGCAAACAGACGCACGTATGAGAGCACGTCGCCCAGCAGGCCCGTAGCCATATTGTAGGTATCCCACAGTCCAAGTCCGATGTTCAGCAGCGGGTTCTTGCCCGGGCTGTTGAACAGGAATATCAGCACTGCGGCCACAATCAGGATTCCCAGTATCACCGGGCTCTTGAAATCAAGGCCTGCCAGCGCAGCCACACCCACCGTGATGAGCAGGATTAGCCATCCGATGGTACTCAGCGCATACTTGAAACCGCACTGAATGGCCAGATTCACCGCCTTTATACCCATACCGAATAGTATCTGCACCACGCCTATGCACAGTGACACCGTGAACATGGTGGAGTTATCAGTATAGAGCAGACCCTTCATCTTCTGTACGAACGGGATGTCCAGGTCATACATGTTGAATCCGAAGAACGTGCCCGACAACAGTCCGCACAGCATAGTGCTGGCACCGAAAAGCACCACCAGCCACTTGCTGAAGTTTGGGTTGATAAGCTGGAACAGCTTGGTGAATATGGGCAGAGCCACAATCATCAGCAATCCGTAGCCCGTATCGCCCAGGCAGAGTCCGAAGAAGAGCATAAAGAACGGCGCAAAGAACAGCGTCAGGTCCAGCTCCTGATATGTGGGCAGCATGTAGAGCTTGGTAAGCGGCTCAAACAAACGGGCAAACTTATTGTTGCTCAACTGGATAGGTATGTCATCATCAGGAGTGGGATCATCCACCTCAAAGAACACGCCCTTAAGGTCCAGCTCACGGCTGGCATCATCCACCTTATCGGCGGGAATCCAGCCCTCAAGCAGCAGCAGTGTATCGGCAGCCAGATGCTGGCCGGTAAGCTTTACGCGGCCAAAATCTATCTTGCTATCCAATTGTTTTACAGCATCTTGCAGCACCGGCGCTCCCACTTGGGCCAGCTGTGCCATCTTAACCGGAATGGCATCTATCGCAGCCTGCGTCTTGTCTATATCGGCCTGGACCGATGCCAGCGACATGGCGGGCAGATGCACGCGCTCCGCATCAATTTCCACCTGAGTTCCAGTATGCGTGACGGTGACAAAATTCACCTTCTGCTTATCGCGCATAATCTCTATGGCATTGTACTCCTGCTCCCACTCCGGCTTGTAGGCACGCAGCGGGCAGGTAAAGAAACGCAGCTTGTAGCCGGCATTTACCAGCCTCTCAACATTATGCGGATCAAAATCGCCCCACGGCAGCAGTTGCGCGCGGTCGCGGTTAAGCGCCTGCAGAGTCTGCTCCTGCACCACTTTCTCGGCCTCCAGGATATCGTAGCGCTCCAGCACCTTTTCGGGACCGGGGCACAAAGGGGACGGTTCTTTTTGTGCCCCTGAGCCAGAGCTAGGGGCACAAAAAGAACCGTCCCCTTTGAGCCCCTCAAGAACCTTCAGGGCGTTCTTGCAGCGGGACAGCAGGTTGATGTCGTCCTGCAGGGCGGCGTCCTGAACGGCACCCTGCTGCTTCTGAATAACATGAACCACTCCCAGCGCACGCAGATGCTCCAGGAACTGGTCATACTCCTTACTGTGAATAAGGAAGGAGAGTTTTTTCATCTTTGTAATCATACCTGTGCCTCCTCCTCTTCTTTAGCGGCTTCACGCTTTTCAAGCAGAGATTTAAGTATCTTCTGGCTTGATTTGGACAGGTTCTCCTCATCCTCCATGAAGCGTTTTATCTTACGTATGGCATCCTCGTAACCCGGAATCTGCACCTTCTCAAACAGGTTCACCTTCTGAGTGGTCTTCTTGCGGGCCTTCTCCAGCAAGCCCAGCTTTGCGGTGGTGAACTCCACCAGGATAGCGTCGTGAGCCAGGCTCTGAAGTATGTTGATGCCGTCATAGTACCATTTGGGCTGACTGAACAGACTGAACTCTGCAACCTCAAAATCCACCTTGTCAAGTACCGGGATTCGAGTTCCGGCTATCTTGCGCACGGTAAGCTGCACATCCTTGACTCGGACCAGATTGGGGTTGAATTCGTTCCACAGCGCGAACATGGAGTCATACTTGGATATGCCCTCCTCCAGCTCGGCTTCAAGTCTGACCAGGTCATCCTTGCACTTCTTGACCTCCATGCGCAGGGCGCTCTCCTTACTCTTAATGATGGGTAAGGTGCGCTTTCGCACTTTCAGCTGCTTTTCCAGCACCTGCAGTGAGGTCTTGTTATATTGGAACTTTATCGCCATATCTCTCGTTTTAATTGAGAATTGAGAATTGAAAATTGAAAATTAAATGTTAGGACCTGCGTAAGATACGCACCGGATGGTAATTCTCAATTCTCAATTTTCAATTTTCAATTTGTTTTTGGCCAGTATTGCTCTACAAGGGCGGCCTTGATGTTTACTTCGTCGGGCTTGAAGTTCTGGGCAAAGAGCTGCCAGGTTACGTCAAGCATCTCGGTGGTGTCAAGGTTCACATCTATGGCCAGCAGTTTCTCGCTGTAGTCATGAGCAAACTTAAGCGTACGCTCATCGTAGTCTGTAAGGTCAAAACCGTTCTCCACCTTGGTCTTGGCGTTGGCGGCATCGGCATACAGACGCACGGCGGCGTTCATAACCTGCGGATGGTCGGCACGCGTCTTCTTACCGTTAACCAGCTGTTTCAAGCGGGACAGCGAGCGGAACGGGTCAACGATAACCTTACCTATATCACTGTCGCGGCGCAGGAACAGCTGACCCTCGGTTATGTAACCGGTGTTATCAGGCACAGCGTGTGTAATATCGCCGCCGGAAAGCGTTGTCACAGCGATAATTGTAATAGAACCGCCCGATGGGAACTGCACTGCCTTCTCATAAATCTTGGCAAGGTCCGAATACAGAGAACCAGGCATAGAGTCCTTGGAAGGAATCTGATCCATACGGTTACTTACGATTGCCAGAGCATCGGCATACGATGTCATATCACTGAGCAGCACCAGCACCTTCTCATCCTTCTGCACAGCAAAGTACTCGGCAGCGGTCAGAGCCATATCAGGCACCAGCAGACGCTCTACGGCAGGGTCCTCGGTGGTGTTCATGAAACCGATGATACGGTCCATGGCACCGGCGTTTGAGAACACATTCTTAAAGTAGAGGTAATCATCATTGGTCATACCCATACCGCCCAGGATAATCTTATCGGCCTTGGCACGCATGGCCACAGTAGCCATAACCTGGTTGAACGGCTGGTCCGGATCGGCAAAGAACGGAATCTTCTGGCCCGATACAAGAGTATTGTTAAGGTCGATACCCGCGATACCGGTAGCAATCAGTTCCGACGGCTGTTTACGGCGAACAGGGTTCACGCTGGGGCCGCCAATCTCCACCTCAGTGCCCTCAACGGCAGGACCGCCGTCGATAGGATCACCGTAAGCGTTAAAGAATCGGCCGGCCAGGCTGTCGCTCACCTTCAGTGAAGGAGCCTTGCCCATAAACACCACCTCGGCGTTGGTGGGAATACCGCCGGTGCCCTCAAACACCTGCAGCGTAACCTCATCGCCCACAATCTTAACCACCTGAGCCAATCGGCCGTCAATAACGGCCAGCTCATCATAACCCACACCCTGCGCCTTGAGCGAGCAGGTAGCCTTTGTAATCTGGCTGATCTTGGTGTAAATCTTCTGGAAAGCTTTTGTTGTCATAGCTATAGCGGGTTAAGCGGTTTTACGTTCATCGATAAGAGCCTTAAGCTCCTTCTCGTACTCAAAGTACTTGTCCGATTCAAACGGCTGGTAGTTCATCTGCTTGCACAGGTTGATTACCTTCTTGAAATAATCAATAACCTCCAGGAAAGTGTCAAACTTGAACTCGGTGTGGCAGATGTCAATCACGCGATCGACTATTGTCTCCTGACGCTCCATCGGGGTTACGGCATCAATCTCATCGAACGCATCCTGCTGCAGCACGATAAAGTCTATCAGCTCTGATTTCCAGAACGTTACGTGATAATCCACAGGAACGCCGTCATCACCCAGAATGTTAATCTGCTCGGCAATCTCCTTACCGCGCAGCAGACGGGTCTTAAGCTCGTTCACCTTACCGGTCCACTCACTATTAATTCGGTCTGTGATATACTTTTCAAATTCCGGATAATCCAGATATTTGGAGTAAGAGTCAATGGGGTTGATGGCCGGATAACGCTTACGGTCGGCACGCTCCTGCTCCAGGGCGTAGAAGCATCGGGCCACCTTCTTGGTATTCTCCGTAACAGGCTCCTTAAGGTTACCGCCGGCTGGCGATACCGTACCTATAAACGTAATTGAGCCCGGCTGTCCGTTGTTCAGGTAAACGTAACCTGCACGTCCATAGAAGTTTGCAATGATTGATGAAATATCCATCGGGAAAGCATCCGGACCGGGCAGCTCCTCCATACGGTTTGACATCTCACGCAGAGCCTGTGCCCAACGGCTGGTTGAATCAGCCATAAGCAAAACGCGAAGGCCCATGCTCCTATAGTATTCTGATATAGCCATAGCTGTATAGACCGAAGCCTCACGCGCGGCAACCGGCATATTTGACGTATTAGCAATGATGATGGTACGCTCCATCAGCTTGCGGCCGGTGTGCGGGTCATCCAGTTCCGGGAACTCGGTGAATATCTCCACGACCTCATTGGCACGCTCACCGCAGGCGGCAATTACCACGATATCGGCCTCAGCCTGCTTGGAGATAGCGTGCTGCAGCACAGTCTTACCTGTACCGAACGGGCCGGGAATGAATCCCGTACCACCCTCCACAATGGGGTTCAGGGTATCTATGGAGCGTACACCTGTCTCCAGCAGCTTGAACGGGCGCGGTTTCTCGCGGTAGTTGGTCATAGCCACCTTAACCGGCCATTTCTGGATCATATTGACGCTTACGGTATCGCCCTTGGCGTTCTCCAGCACCGCAATTTCATCGATAATGCGGTACTCGCCCTCGGGCGCAATCTTCTTGACCGTATATTCGCCCTCCAGACGGAACGGAGCCATGATCTTGAGCGGCTGGAAATTCTCCTCAACCTTACCCAGCCAGTCCGATGCACGCACCACGTCGCCCACCTTGACGATAGGCTCAAACTTCCAAAGGCGGTCATTATCAAGCGGATAGGTGTATTCACCGCGCTTAAGGAACACGCCGGTCATCTTGTCCAGGTCATTCTGCAGACCATCGTAGTTGTGTGACAGCATGCCGGGACCAAGCGTAACCTCCAGCATGTGGCCGGTAAATTCGGCGGGGGCGCCTACCTTCAGTCCTCGGGTGCTCTCAAATACCTGGACGAATACGTTCTCGCCCACCACCTTGATGACCTCGGACATCAGCTTGTCGCCTCCTGTCTCAATGTAGCAGATCTCATTCTGCGCAACAGGGCCGTCCACCTTCAGTGTGACCATGTTGGCAATGACACCTTGCACTGTACCTTTTGTACTCATATATTTGGTTTTTATCAAATTCTTCTCAAAAATGATACAATTGGGGTCTGACCCCTTTTGTATCATTTTTATATTCATCGGAACTCCGCTGGGACCTCAGTTTGGTCTTTTAGTGTGCCGATGAGTTTGCGGAACAGCTGCTGACCCTTTTCGCGGTCCAAAGCTGTCCAGCGCTCCACAATACCCAGACGCACCATGTATGAGAACAGGCGCTCCACTCCAAAGTAATTGAAGAATGTGTTGTCCTCAAGCCAGCGCCAGCGCAACATATCAGCTTTGCGCTCGCGGTAAGCCAGCTCATCCTCGTCAAGCAACCGCACCACATCATCAAAATAGTCCAGCTCCTGGCTCAGGCCCCAGTCACGCGCACCGCTGGTACGCAGGGCATGGGCCGTATCATTCTGCCCTACTATCACCTTCTGCATGTCAAGCTCATACTTGCGGGCAGTGATAGCCGTCTGAATGTTGTTCACATCCAGATTGAAACTGTACCAGCTGCGTACAAACTCGTTATCAGCCTGCATGGCGTACTCATAAAACAGCGCCCACAGGCGGTCTTCGGCAAACCCGGCCAGCTCACGCCAACTCTCATCCTGATACTCCTGTACAAATCTGTACATGAACTGCGGGATTCCGGCGGGGCACTTATCCTGCGCCTTCACTGCCGATACCAGTTCCTCCAACTGCTCCACACTGAACAGACCTTCAAGCATCGGTGTAGGTTCGGTGTAGGTTCGGTGTAGATCCAATGTAGCATCGGTCAAGGAAGCCTGATCAGAGCGCAGCAAACCCAGCAGGTTGCGGCAGTCATTCTCCAGCAGGAGCATATCCATAACCTTGCGGTCAGCACCGCTCAGAGCCTCATAAACCTCCGTGCGGAACTCATCGGCAGAAAGAGCCGCCTTGCTGTCATCAAAGCTGATGTCGGGCAGCCCGGATATTATGTAATAGTAATTGCCCATTGCGGAACAAATCAGAACAGGGTCTCAACCAGCTGCGGGCGCAGCATTGACTTGAACCAGTTCATGAACTCCTCGGTGCCAAAATTCACCTTGTATGACCCGTCGGCGGGCTGGATGGAGAATTCGGCCTGCTGTCCGTTCACCTGGGTAATCTTTACGCCCTTGTCAAGCAGAGCCTTGGCATTGGCGGTAAAATACCTGGTCAGCGATTCGGCATCGGCAGCCTTGATTTCAATCTGCTGGTTCTTGCCCCACTCCTGAGCAATCTTAAGCATAAACTCGTTAAAAGCTTTCTGGTCGGCAGTAAAGCCCTTTACAGAGTCCTGCACAATCTTGTCGGTCACAACAGTGGCAATCTGGCTCTTAAGAGCCTCCACAGCCTGCTGGGCATGCAGTTTAAGCTCTTTCTGCACATTCTCGGCGTTATCGGCAGCATCCTTGCGGGCGGTGGCCAGCAGCGCATCGGCCTGTTTCTGTGCATCGGCTACAATCTTCTGGGCTTGTTCCTGGGCCTGGGCAAGGATCTGGTCTGCCTGGGCCTGACCTTTTGCTACACCTTCATTATAAATAATGTCGGTAAGTTCCTGGATTTTGGTATTCATAAGTTATAATAGATAATTCCCGTTTATAGTTCCGCAAATTTAATCAAATCCCGCAAACAGCCTCATACATTAACAAAAAAAAACCTCCGCAGAGGTTTCTTTTACTAATTGGTCTTGTGAAGCTGGGCGTTGCGCCAGGCGGCGGGAGTGGTGTCCTCGTGCTCCTTGAATTTGCGGATAAACTGGGTGGAGCTCTGGAATCCGCTCTTTACGGCTATGTACTCTATCGATGCGTCGGGCTCATCAAGCATCAGTTGCTTGGCAAAATCCATGCGCAGCTTACCCAGATAGTCGCGGAACGGCATACCGTAATAGATATTGACCAGCTTTGACACGTACGTGCGGTTGGTGTTGAGCTGATGCGCAATCTCGTCAATTGTGATATTGGGATTCTGGAAAGCCTGATTGGTAACCATAAGCTCCTGGAATGACTCCATAATCTTGTCATAGCCCGCCTGCGCCACATCGGCCACGGGACCGGAATCAACAGTCTCCAGCAGCTCCTGCGGAGTCTGGCTGACGGCGGCGAACGGATGACGCAACCTTTCCATACTCATATAACCGCCCGAAAGCGGCGGCACGGTAGCCACGTAACCCACCAGGAACAGCACAACAGCCGTACAGATAGACCACGCAACTGACCAGAATGACGTGATATCAAGAAACTTCTGATGAAAAACAACGCACAGCCCCCACAGCATAAAGTAAATAAACAGAAGCACGCAGAGAATGTTAGCGTTGAACGAAGTCTTTTTACCCTTAAGAAAAGCCACGATATGCCCCGGACGGAACTTGCAGTAATACAGCCACCATATCATATATATCATGGCCAGCACCAGAGTTGTCAGGAACAGGATCCTGTATGCGGTATATGAAATAAGCAGATACGCCCTCTGCAGGACATCGGTATTGTCAATAACCACAGGATCGCTGTAAGAGCCGTAAAACAGTTCAGCGCAGCTGTCAAGCCCCATAAGGCACACCAGTACCACATTAGCCGTGGTAAGCAGAATGGCCGGCAGCAGCATAAGGTAAGCCAGGGCACGCTCATAGACATCATCGGCCAGAGACCTTATATAAAAGCACACAAGCGGCACAACTGCCAGCGATGAGAACTCCAGTATAATGTTCATTATAACCTGACGGTGCGGATTAGTATTAAGAGACAGGTTATTTGCCCCGCTGTAGAAACTTACGGCCAGAAAGCCAAGCACCACAGCCAGCAAATGCCCTGAGTGAGTCTTCTGATTCCTGAATAAAATTACTATCAGCCACAGAAGACAAACCGAAAACGGTAGTTGATATGCAAAAACACTAATCATTAAGTCCTTTCCTCAATTTGCAATGCAAAGATAAAACGTAAAAACGGCTCCACAATGCCACAAATCAACTTTTTTTTGTATAATTTCAATCAATCGATATTTCAACAATTGTGATTTTGCATATCCATTGTCAAATCAACAATTCTGCGTTGATATTTGAACTATTGTTTGAATTTCGTTTTGTGAATTTGAGAAGAATTTGTGTGAATGTTGTTTTTTTGACATTATTATATGACATATCTTTGCAACGGAAACGAACAAAAAAGAACAAATTCAAATGGCAAACAGAAGAATTCTAAACAAAACAATAGCAAAGATGCATATAATAATGTGTCTTGCTCTTGCAATTGTTAGTAATTCATCATGTGCAAGAAAGGATTTGTTCCTGCGCGTTGACCAGACTCAGATAGCAGTAGAGATTTATGATGTAAACCTTGACCTGCTGTGGGGCATTGGGTGGGACACCCAGTGGCAGTATGAGTGGAATGAGAGCGCAGTTGATTTCGGCACCATGGGTTACACCAAGCCCGAGCTCATCAAAGGTACTATATATAATGTAGATGAGGCTACCGGCAAGCGCTTCAGCTCATTCGCCAAGATATTTGACTCAAACGGCGGCCGCGTATCACTGACCTCAGGTTCATCTTACGATATGATGTTCTACAACTTCGGTACTGAGTGGACATCATTCTACCAGAGCGATGATTACGAGACCTACACCGCCAGCACACGTATGAGCAGCCAGGCATCATGGATACGCACACGTGGCGAGAATGAGTACAGCGACATGCCCGACACCACCCGCAGCTACATCGACTACAACCAGCCCGATGAGCTTTTCGGTACTCTGGTAACCGGCCTTAAGATTGATGAGGACCCCACACATTATGAAAAAGAGTACGATGAGGACGGCAACGTAACCTACATCTACAAGATCAACGCTTCACTCCGCCCCTACTCATTCATCTACATGTATCAGATTGTAATCCTGAACAATGCCGATGAGAAAGGCAACCGCATTACAGGCGCCAAGGGTCTCACAATCACAGGCCTGTCACAAGGTGTAGAAATGTTCAGCCGCAGAACATTCAATAATACAATTTCAATCACAACCGATGACGTGAAGCCCATGCAGAACCACAGCGAAGTAGTTCTTGAGGATGGTTCAAAAGTTGACAACGCCGACATCATGGCAGCACGCATCCTGACCTGGGGTCTTCCGGGAACCAACCCGCTGGAGAGCACCAAGGCCGGTACAAAGGCAGCAGAGCTGGACCGCAACTTCCTGGGAATTGGCCTGACCCTGCGTAACGGCTACACCTGGACGATTACACGTGACATCACCGATCAGATGCATCAGAAGCCCACCGGTGGTATCATAACATTATACATTGACGCCAACGACGTTCCTCAGGACCTGCTTGACCAGAAGCAGCAGAATGCAGGCGGCGGTTTCAATGCACAAGTTGAGAACTGGTCTAATGAAGTTAATGCCGAAGTGACAATTTAAACTAAAAAAGGACGATTTTTCAACACGATATTATAAAAGAATTAAAAATAATATAGGTATGTTTACGAGATTAAAGTATGGTAGATGGGGATACATGGTACTGACAGCGGTAGCATGTCTGATTCTGGCCACTCTGGTAACTCTGTTCACATCCCGTTCAAACAGCGGAACGGATCACAGAGCTCACCATGGCAGCGAGCAGAAAATTTCCGGTAGGCATATGCCACATGTTGAATCCACTACCGTAAGGTACATTAATTGAGAAAAAGAAACAAAAAAGAATAAAGCCTTATGAGAAAGAGTTATCTTTTGATAGCAGCGGTTGCCACAGCATTCCTGGCATCCTGCAGCAACGAGAGAGTCCTGAACAAGTTTGAGGACGACTCACAGCTCGTACCCATAACTTTCACCTCGTACTCCGAGAAGGCAACCAAAGGCGATCCAAACGATGAAAAGAATACTCTGGAGTATTATCACAACACCTTTGCGGTACACGGCACCAAGAGGGATATCTATGATGGTGAGATCCAGTATGTATTCGGTAACCCCAACACATTGCTGGGCACCACCTGCACATATACAACTGACAGCATATACAATTCATTCTATGGCACCAACTGGAAATATGATGAGGACCGTTACTGGGACAGACGCGCCATATATAACATCATAGCCTATGCTCCGGCGCTTCAAGATACCAACCTGCTCCATTTCACATACGGCAACACAAAAGAGGTGGGTAGCCTTGGTATAGATGGCCGCGACATTCTGATGAAAGATTATCACATGAGGGCAACCAATCTGCAGCAGCCTGCCCCCCAGCCTGTACCTTATGAAAAATTCACCTACACCAAAGGCCAGGACCGTGATGTAGATATAATGGTAGCAGATACTTCAATATTCAATCGTAGTGGTAAAGTCCAGGAAACAATCATATTTTCATTCCACCACATATTTTCAAAAATAGATATATCTGTTGCCAAGGTCCTGACCATGAATGCAGCCACTGTAATAGTTGACAGCATTACAATATCCGGACTGCGCGACAAGGGTTCATATTATGAAAGCCTGTATGGAAAAGATGACCCCAAGACCGTTCTCAGATCAGGTTGGATACTGGACACCATCAATTATAACCCCAAATATCAGATTTCCTATATACATGCAGACAATCATGATGAACTTCCCGATACTGATGAAGACGGCGCATTGAGAAAAGTGTGCTTTGTAGAATCATTACTTTTACCTCAGATACTGACAGACGATGTCATACTCTCCATAAAGTATCACTTCTTCAAAGAGGGCGGAGACTATACAGAGACCTGCAAATATGAGGGACCGCTCAAAGATATATTCAATGGCAAAATAGAACGCAGCAGCCACTACAGCATATTATTGACACTAGACTCAAAAGCCATAGGCTTTGATGTAAAAGCCGACAATTGGACAAACGAGGGAGAAGGTAAGATAAATCTTGATGAGTTCTGGAATCAATAAGACAAAATCTAACAAAACTACAATCTACTATATATTATAAAAAGGTAATAATTAAAATACTAACATTAAAGAAAGGAGAATTATGAAAAAGAGTTTTTTGATGATAGTAACCGCTGCCACCCTGCTGGCATCCTGCGCAAACAACGACAGCTTCAAGGCGTCGGTTGTAGAGGAGAAAGCAGATCAGCCACTATCCTTTACAGCATTCGCTGATAAGGTGACCAGAGGCAGCAACTCAAACGCTCTGAAAGATTTCTACACCGTATTTGGTGTATATGGATGGAAGACGGTTAACGGAGCAGTTGTTACAAACGCTGTATTCAGCAACCATCCCAATGAGTATTTTGCTACAGACGCTAAAGGCACTGTAGTTTATAAAGCTGATGAAGAAAAGCCGTCAATAGAATGGGCTGCTGCATCAGCAACACCTTATGTTCCTGCATGGTATTATGAGGATGTGCGTTATTGGGATAAGATGGCCGAAAGCTATGAGTTCTTTGCAATTGCCCCCTATGATGCTGCTCCTATCTATACAGTAGCAGCCGGTGCCGCAAACATCTCCATAGCTACTGCCAGTGCCAAGTACGATATTGAGCAGGAGAAGAATCTGGCATTGGCCGGAAGTCCTCTTGTACCTCAGGCTGCACTGACATACTCAGGTTATGACAAGGATTTCATGATTGCCGATAAGAAAACTGTTACACCTACTACTGCTGTAACAAGCGCAGATGTACAGTTGGTATTCCATCACATCCTGACCAAGTTGAATGTCAAGATTAAGAAGGACGAGGACTACAAAGGCAAGCAGGAGCTTAAAGTTAATGAGCTCAAGATTGCGAACCTGGCTAAGGAAGGTTATTTTGTCTATAACACCGACATGACCACAAAGGGTTGGACTACTTCAGACAAGTATGATATAGATATTACTACCGCCTACTCTCTTACCGAAACCACCAATTATGACGGCTGCTACTGGATTGAGAACCTCATATTCCCGCAGACTGCAACCAAGAAAGCCGCAGGAGCTCAGCCCACAGCAACTGATCTGACCGATATATATCTGTATATCCAGTATCAGATTGGCGATGAGGTATTCAATGCCTATTACGATTTTGCAGATATCTGGAACAGCACTCTTGCTATAGACGGAAAGTTTGAGTTCAAGCAGGGAAGCCAGTATGATCTTACTCTGACAATAGGTCCCAAGCCTATCCATTTTGATGCTAAGGTATATCAGTGGACCACCGAGATTGCAGGTAATGTAACAATTGACTAATCAAATAAAAACATAAAAACATTATGAAAAAATCATTTATCATTTTAGCTAGTGCAGCTGTAATATTAGCATCTTGCACCAAGGACGATAAGCTTCAGATAATCAACGAGCAGGAAGAGGCTGTAATAGGTTTCACCACTTTTGCCGAAGCTCAGACCAAGGCTGAAAATAACGAGCAGGCTACTAATAAGTGGAATCTTGAAGCTCACAACACAACCTTTGATGTATGGGCTTGGAAGTTCTATAATAATGCGTGGGTTTCAACTCCCGTTTATAACAAAGGAACTGTAACTTATAACACAAGCGGAACAGAAACCGAAACATACTTCAATTGGGATGCTAATCCTATCAAATTCTGGGATAAATCTGCTGAGAAATACTATTTTTACGCTGCTTCACCTACAAGTTCATCATGGGTATTAACTGGTACCGGCGACCAGGGTAAGTTGAGTTATGCCGGCTTTACTCTGGCAGGAGGAATAAATAACAACCTCTCATACAACGCTACTGCCACTGTTACTACCGAAGTACAGTCTTTCAAAGATGTTCATGATGTAGATTTGATGATTGCAGATGACAATATTGTTCTTAGAGATAAGTACAACAAGAATGATCCTGACAAGGTAAATGAGATTTTCAATCATATCCTTTCTCGTTTGAACGTTACCGTTGCTCTTAAGGCCGGTGGTACAATAGCTACTCTCAATTCAGATGACAACGCCGCCAATAATGTGGTTGTTAAGGTTACAGGTTTTGAGATTAAAGGTGTAAGCCTCAAGAACAAGGGTTCATTCAATGAAGCAGCAGATCTGGGTACTGATGTCCTCAATCAAGGCACAATAAAGCGCTGGAGTGCCCTTGCCACAGAAGGTACATATGATCTTCCCGGTGCCGACATCAGCACTTTGGAACTTAACGCAACAACTCCGCTTTATATCGCTCAGTATCTTATCATTCCGCAGGCTATTACAAGCGAGGTTCTTGACAGGGCTAACGGAAAGAAGGATACAGACAATGACGCAGTCGGTGACCAGAATGCAGCATATCCTTATCTGAAGTTGGATTACACAATCGGTGGTGAGCCCTATACCGCTTACTATAACCTTGCTCATGCATTTAATGTAGCAGATGGTGAGACTCTTAATTTCTGCGAAGGATGGCAGAATGTTCTCAACATCAAGATTGATGCAGACATGATTGTTTTCGATGCTCAGGTATATGAGTGGAAAGACAAGAAAAATGAGAATGTAACCATCTTTGATTAAAAGAAAACAGGCCGGCAGGAGGTGATACTCCTACCGGTCACCAAGAACAAATAAACCAAATTATTAACTAACATTTTAAAGGAAAGAGATTATGAAAAAGAGTTATTTGATGATTGCAGCAGCTGCATTATTTGCAGCCTGCGCAAGCAACGACACATTCAATGAGATTGACACTCAGGAAGCTACCATTTCATTTGAGCAGTCAATTAACAAAATGACACGTGCCTATATTAGTGGCATAGCTGATTTGAAGACAGAGACTGGATTTATAGTTTATGGTTATAAATCTTTGAATAATTTTGCAACAAAAGAAAATCCCGACATTTTCGCTGGAAAGAATGTTTATTGGGACGGAACCAATTCAGTATGGAAATATGATGGATTACGTTTCTGGGACAAGAACGCTAAGTACAACTTCTATGCCGTAGCTCCTAATAATCCTACAGATGGCGCCACTTACACTATTGACGGAACACCCACCAGCACGACTTTCGGTAAAATAACCATAACAGGTGCTAAATCAAACATAAGAACTGCTTCTGATGATTACCTGATTGATCGCAACGGAGCAAAAGGTATTCTTGGAAGCGATCATACTGGCTCTACAAATCTACCAGTACAAATTGACTTCCACCACATTATGGCAAAGGTTCAGTTTGCCCTTAAGAGCACACTCTCTTCAGGTACAATAACTGTAACAAAACTCACAATGACAGGTTGGAATAATGGAGTTGCTACTTTTGCACAAAACATGAGTTATACAGGAGCCCCTAGTAGCATTGTATGTGATGAATGGACTCTGACATCTACCGTAGCTGGAAATATTGATTTGGTAGGAGGTAGCGCAACAGACCAAACAAAGGTACTTAACTGTGCGACAAATGCAACGGCTTCAGATCTTACAGACTGGTACATTATGGTTCCGCAAGCCATTACATATACAGCTCCTGCTGCAAACGTTACCGAGGCTGGTTTGACATTCACCGTAACATATACATATAATGATGGTGCAGCCACAGATCCGTATATTGAAACATTTACAGATCAAGTAGCAATTGTTCCCTCAACACAGACCTGGGGTACAGACTCTTATACGACTTATACATTAGACATCAAACCTAATGAAATCAAGTTTGATGTACAAAGCATTTGCAATTTCGATGTTAATGGCGGTAATCAAAACGTTGATGTAAAGTAATGTTTAAACTTGAAAATTAAAATAAAGAAATACAATTATGAAAAAGAACTTATTATTTATAACAGCAACAGCATTAGTATTTGTTGGTTGCGCTAACGACAGCCTTCGCTCTGACGTTCAGGAAGAGCAGACAGCAATCGGTTTTTCAACGATAACGAACAAACAGACTCGTGCTGAGAACTCAGATGCAGCGATCAATGGCAATCTTGAGGCCTATAACACCACTTTTAAAGTATGGGCTTATAAAGAAGTAAACGGAACTGAGTCTCCGGTTTTAGGAGCTGTAGAAGGTGCAAACAGCACATACACATATCCTGGACAGCTTGTTTCACATATTGATGCTAACGCAAACGCTACCCCTGCAATAACCGAGCATTGGGAATACACACCTGTTAGATTCTGGGATAAGTCTGCTACACTTTACAAGTTCTATGCAGCATCACCAAGCAGAGACGATTGGGATTGGAACAATACTACAAAGAAGGTCTCTATTGATGACTTCTCTATTTCTGGTTATAATTCTGTTACAGGTACACCTGCAACAGCAGTTGTTGCCAACAAGGTTTTAACTGAAAATCTTACCACTGAGGATCTTATGATTTCAACTGATATCACAAATCATAAGACATACACAAACGCTCCTGTAAACCTTGATTTCAACCACATTCTTTCACGCCTTAACATTGGTGTACGTAAAGCTTCAACACTTGATGCCTTTACAGTATATCTGAAATCCATTAAGGTATACAACATGAAAAGCAATGGTTCTTTTGATGAGGGCACAATACTGAACAATGGAGGAGAGAACGGCGCTGCCCAGGATGTCAATGGCGACAATGAAACAAATGAAGCTGACGAAGCATATTTACTGTCTCAAGGAACCGTAAGACGTTGGTCAGATGCATCCAATCCTGCAAAATTCACCAGTGGTGTGGGTTATACACCAAACGATGCATTGGAAATAACCTCAACAGAAACCACAGCTAATACATATTATCAGTATGTGTATGAAGGATTGGCAATACCTCAAAGCGTAGCATACAGCAAGACAGTACTAGTTAATGATGATGTAACAAACATTACTTCTTACCTCTACCTCAATGGTAGCAATGCCGATGCCAATAGCGCACCCTACATTGTAATCGAATATGAGATTGGTAAGACCGAAAACAATGTTTACACCAAACATGACAGTTATAAGTATTACTACAACCTTGCAGACGTATTCAATGGTGACGCTACAACATCTGTTGATTTCTGCGAAGGTTGGCAGAATACACTTAAGATTACTCTTGCACCTGCTGCCATCAACTTTGATGCTGATGTATATCAGTGGTCAACAAAAGTTGAGCAACCAGTTACTATTGAGTAATATCATCAAAAAACTCTTTTCTTTAAATAGGCCGGCAGGGGGTGATACCCCTACCGGTCACAAATAGAAAGCGTGATCGCTAAGACTTGTGGCAACCAATGATATTTATAAAAAGTGAGATCTGCCAACAGTGAGAAGGTAGATTTGTGAACGGGTAACAAAAGGTACAAATTATATAAGGTATATTATATATAAGGTGTACCGCTAAAAAATGAACTTAAAGAGAGAACAGGAATGTTACTTAGGTTGACAAGACGGAATCTGATGGTAATGGCCGCAGCACTTATGTTGGGCGGTTGCCATTATGACAGCAAGTTGTCTGAGATAAGCGATGAAGCCAGACGACTAGCTGACAGTCTTATAATCTTTGATAACAGTGCTATTGACAAACTTGTTCCTACCACCCGTTCCTTGCTCAGCGACCATACAGGAAGTATGGGTGTCTGGGGTTGGCAGACAACCAAAGATGGTCAAGTCGGGTGTCTCTTCTTTAACACGGAAGTGACATTCGACCCCATTCTTAGGAAATGGACCTACTATCCACCCAAATACTGGTCGGATAGCAGCACATATCGTTTTTACGCATACGCTCCTCTGGACGTTACGGTGCCCGGTACAACAGTAAGCATTATAGATTCTAACGGACTGATAAGCATAAGCGGGATTACCCTGAATGGCTGCAATGTAATGAAAGATCAGGCTCGTACGTCAACTACAAGCAATTTCAGCAATGTGGATGATGTAGATTGGATGATAGCCCGCGGAGGTAAGAATATAGGTATAAACGATCGCAGCCGCGTTGATTTCTTGATGCAGCATATACTGGCCAAGTTCAACGTTGTGGTTAAGCCCGCAGGCACCCTGGCGTCGGGCAAGCCAAGGCTTGTCATTGACAGCCTGACCATAAAAGGTTTCCGCAGCAAGGGAGACTTCACCCAACTGCTTGACCACAAACCGGTTGCTGGCAATCCTGAAGACAGGGACATATTGGACCTGGAATGGAAGATTGACTCCACAGCCCCGTTATTTGACCTGCACGCCACAAAAGGTGCTGCCGTACCTGTAGGCGGCTGCTACGTGATTGAGTCACTCATGCTGCCACAGACTTTAAAAGGCAACCACAACATAGTGGACCTGACATTCTCACTGCATTACAGTGATGGACATGCTGAAAGGTTTGTCCACCAGTTTGACCTGGATAATGATAGTGTAAAAGTTCCCCTTGAGAAACTGATGGGCTCAACCAACCACACTCTAACAATTAATATTGAACCTAGAGCTATTACATTTGACGCTACTTCAACAGACTGGTATTACAGCCAGCAGGATACAATCCAAATCAAGACAGGATATGATGATGAAGAAAACCAAACCGGAGACTAAAAAATAAAAGAATAAAAGTATAAATAATAAAAGGAAAATGAAAAAGAAACTGATTGTTATGGCAGGAGCAGCCATGTTGTTGTTCCAGGCTTGCCAGGAAAGCAATGTGGTATCCAACATTGAAGAGGAGATCAAAGACAACAATTATGGGATAGAGTTTGCCAACTACGTAGGTGGCATAACACGTGCCTCAAAAAAGGTAGGTGCTACATTCGTGAATGGCGATGAGATGGAGGTTTACGGAATCCAGACCACCCAGGACAGCACCGTTGCCAAGCTGTTCAACAAGCAGAAAGTAACCAGCAAGGGAGAGACCATCTGGTCATACGCCCCCTTAAAGTACTGGGAGAAGAACTCAACTTATGATTTCTATGCAATCTACCCCTACTCTACCGGCAACAGCTTCAGTTTTGAGACTAACCTGTTCAAGGTAACGGACTTTACCGTTCAGAACAACGCCAATGAGCAGACAGACATTATGATTGCACAGAAGATAAACAACCACCAGCCTTACAACGTGGTTAACTTTGTGTTCAACCATATTCTTAGTAACGTGAACTTCTACTTTAAGCTGGACGAAGGCTTTGACACCTTGGGTTTAAGCCAGTTGGTAGTAACCAGCTTTGATGTAGTAGGCCTTTACGGCAAGGGTTCATTTACACAGACCGGCTGGAACAACAACAATAAGTTTAACGGTACATGGACTGCCGATGTAAAATCAGTCTATGATATGCCGCTGGTAAGTAACGTTGTTTACACTGTAGGAGACGCCAAAGCTACTCTGGCCGATGACCTGCTTCTGCTGCCGCAGACAATAAATGAGAACGCACAGATAAAGATAGCATTCAAGCTTATCTATAAGGATGAGACTGAATCCATTTACGAGGAGCGTATTGTGAACCTTAAGGACATTACCCTTAAGCGTGGAACCGAGAGTCTGGAAGAGGCCAAGTGGGATCCCAACTTCCGTTACAACTATGTAATATCCATAGACCCGTCCAAGAACGAGCATGGCGGCACACATAATGGTATTGCAAACGATAAACATGACCAGGATTTCTACGACGATCCCAACCACGATCCTGTAGAGCCTGAGATTAACATAATCCCGGTTGACACCAACGATGACGGTCTGCACGACGAATGGTGGGTTGACGAGGATCTGGACGATGAGCCTGACTATCCCATCATCTGGAAGGACATAGATGGCGACGGTAAGGAAGAGGCTCTGCCCGACCGCGACCAGGACGGTGAGCCCGATGACAGTGATGGTGACGGCAATCCTGACGTAATCTGGATAGATACGAACAACGACGGTGAAGTGGATACAGAGCTGGAGCGTGAGGTACCCCAGCCCGATGATGAAAAACTGCCCGATGATCCCGAAGACCCCAGCTATCCCGACACAGTATATGTAGATTATAAGGGTGCTGAAGACGGCGGCTACAAGACTCCTACCGCATGGCTTGTAAAAGATTCTATAGGAGAGTATTACATTGACACCGATCACGATGGCCAGGGTGACATACACGTGGTATGGAAAGATATAGACGGTGACGGTAAACTGGAAGGTGTACCTGATGTGGACGAGGATGGAAAGGTGACCCCCGTAGATAACTATGACGGTGACGGCAAGGACTATAACGGCTACATTAACGATAACGATGTAATTCTGTACACCCACATTAACGAGGACGGCACAGACTATGAGAAGGATGACGAAGGCAACATCGTATGGTATGAGCTGGAGAAGGATCCTAGCACTCCTCAAATTCCGGAGATAAAGAACCTGATTGAGTTCTCTGCATCAGTTGATGACTGGGAAGATGATTACGATGCAGAGCATAAAATAAGCTATGATTTCTGATTCTGAGTAGAACCATTAAACCTACAAAATGATGAGACACAAGCTATTATCATTAGCATCGGCAGTCCTTATAATTACCGGATGCTCTGATAACTATAGCATACACAACACCGAGGACGACGCGTTGTCATATGCCCATATCGAGTTCACCAACTACGTATCAGGGCTGACACGCGCCTCCAAGAGCGGCGTGAGTCCGTTCCTGGCAGGTGAGTCCATGGGTGTGTGGGGATACCAGACCACGGGCGAATACACCGACACCATATTCAACAACCAGAAAGTTGACTATGTGGCTGAGAACCAGTGGACATACGACAACAAGAAACTCTGGAACATAGGTTCCACATACAAGTTCTACGGCGTATTCCCCTACTCTCCCGACATGTATTCCGTGGCCGATGAGAACAAGATAACCATAACCGGTTACGTGAACCCGTCGGACCCCGCGCAGCAGAAGGACATAATGATTTCCGAGATGCGTCCCATATCGCCGTTCAACATGGTTGACATGCTGTTCCACCACATAATGAGCAACGTCAATATTTTAGTAAAAATATCTGACAAATTTGACATCACCGACATTAGCGGCGTAACATTGCTCAACATGCACGTGAGCGGAATAAAGAACACCGGAACATACACTCAGACCAGCTGGACAAGCAAGAACATTGCTCAAGGCGAATGGAGTGACCAGTGCGGTGAGATGGAGATAGTTGATTTCAAGAATATACAGCTGGACAAGAATACATCGACCAAGATATTGGATGACTATGTCATGATTCCTCAACAGCTGTTCTCCAGAAACGACCCGGCCCAGGATGTGACCATAGATGCCGCCTTCCGCGTCATCTACAAGGACGGCACCAGTTCAACATTCAACAAGACCGGCATACGTCTGGCCAACATCACACACACTTCAAAGACCGGAGTGAACAAGAACATATCATCATGGGAGGCCAACTACCGCTACAACTATACTCTGGCGTTCAACCCCGCCCTGTCAACCCGCACATGGGATGCTGACGGCGACGGCAGCCTGATCATAGACCCGGAGACCGGCGACACCATTACCAATACCGATGATACCCCCACTGCCGGAACCATGCAGTATGATCCGGACAAACCATCGATGATAAAGATTCTTGAGGATACTGACGGCGACGGCACCCCCGACACATGGGTTGAGTATCCTATAGTATGGGAGGACATAGACGATGACGGCCTGCTGGAAGCTGGCATAGACCGCGACGGCGACGGCAAGATAGACAACGTGGATGGTGATAACATAACCAACCAGAACGGTGACCCGCACACTGATCCCACCGACGGTAATCCCAACAACCCCGACGGCAAGGACGTGATACTGGTCAAGGTTGACACCGACGGCGACGGCACCCCCGACACCTGGGTACAACTGGAGCTTGACCCCGAGACCGGCGAAATCCACCCCGTAAAGGAGACAGTGGAATCCATAATAGAATTCACCGCCACCGTTCAGGATTGGGACGACATGTACAATGGTCAATACGAAGTAAAAAATACTTACTGATTTAGAATATGAGATTATCCTCCAAGACCATACTGGCCCTAACAACAACAGCACTCTGCGCCTGCAGTTTGATGACATCATGCTGCAAGCATGACGACGTGCAGATAGAAGAAGCCATCATGATGGGTACAGATGCCGTCAGCACCAAGTCTGTGGTTACCAATCTACAGTCATTGATAGACCAGAGCAGGGACGGGAACACCGGTTTTGGAGTATATGGATACAAGACAGTTCAAGGTAACAGCACCCCTACCCGTCTGTTCAACAACACCAAGGTTACACCGGAAACAGATAATGAATCAACATTGTGGACCTACAATCCAATAAGATTTTGGGACAGCAACCCGTTGGCATCATACCAGTTTTCAGCCTACTGGCCTTATCTGCCAAAAGAGGAGGAGGTAGGGAACACGGAAGTAGATACGTATGTAAAAGAAGGATCAGACAGGCAACTTCTCATCTACAACATACCCAACTGGCAGGATGGCTCCACAGGCACAGATTATCTGGTTACCACAGAAAGAGGCCAATACAGGGATGGTGACAATGATGAGACTACCGTGCCTAAATTCAACAGCGGAAAAGTGATATTCAAATTTGAACACCTGCTGGCACAGATAAAGATACAGGCTTATTATGTAGGCATTGATAACAAAGTAATCAAGGTTCATGGAATACGCCTGAAGGAACATGACGCAAGCCATCTGCGTATGGGCGACGGTACAATAAACTGCACGCAGCCTTTGTTTGACCCCAGAACGCTGACTGCACCGGCTGCCGCTCCTGTCAATACAGCCCCAAAGACACTGCTCAACCTAAGTGCTGAGAATGGAGTGTCACTTGAAGGAACGTACTTTGACGAGAACCCTGACAGCGTTCCCAAGAACTTTGCTACCATATGCACCTGGCTTACTGCTCCAAGCACTAACTGGGACTATCTGGACCTTGAAGTGGACTATAGCGTAGATGGTTCTGTCATACCCACCGCCAGTGCCGAAGGACTGACCCTGAACAGCACCGTGACAGCAAACAACGTGACAACAGTTCACAACCATACCACCCTTTCAGGATACACATATGTGATTACCCTGAAACTGTCAGCCTCAAATGGCATTGAACTGGAGTCCATCGTGATGAAAAAGTGGGATGATGAGGAAACTTCAACAAATGTATATAACTGGTAAAATTTTTTTATTATATTTACGGCAAATATGAAGCTTACGGGCACAAACAAAAAAGGACTTATCCGGACAGCAAAGGCTATAATGCTGTCTGTCTGCATTTTGTGCATGTCATCATGTTTAAACGAAGAACTTGATGGCAACCGTTTCATGATTCAGCCCGTATTTACCCAGCAACAGTCCGTAACAGTAAGCACCAAAGCACTTGAAGGAACATACAACACATATGATCCCGAATCTGGAGAACTGGTTTATGCCTATGCCTACAACTATGCCAAGACGGGAGTAAACCCATTCACTTCAAAGTGGGTATACGGCAGCTTCCGCAAGGCCACGAACAACTGGACTTCCAGTCTGGAAGTCGAGGCAGGTAGCAGCTACAGGCTTTTTGCATTCAACCCAGGCGGAGCTTCAAATAGCAGCGGAACGATTTCAATTGTCAACGGAGAGTACCAGCTTGCGGTCAGTCCAATGAAGATAATAACATCGGGTGACCCTTCAATATCAATAGCTTCGGCCAGATCGTATGAAAACCACCGCAACCCGGAACTGACAAACGGACAGTTTGACCTGGGTGAGATTTCATCAAACACAGAACGTGACAAGGTTTGCCTGGCAATGAACCATCTCTACGCCAAGGCTACTCCAAAATTCAAGATGGACGATACTTATGTCTATCACCAACTTCGCACCATAGTGATAACCAGTGTGAAGGCAATAACCGGAATGGGAACGTCAAGCATGACTGTAAACTTTGCCGCCAACCCCAATCTGCAGTGGGGAGGGCGCACAAACGACAGTATCAAGATAAATTTGCTGAATGAAGGCGATTCCATAATACTCAACACATCAGCATTCCAGGCGGCAAACAGTTTCTGTTATATGCCAGTGAAAAACCTTCCGGTTTCACTGGAAGTTACTTATAACGTGTATCAGGGAACTGAAGAGCTCACAGCCCAGAATTCGGCTGCCAGGCTAATCAAGACCCGCCGGAATATTGTGGCCAAGAATAGTAATATACTGCCGTCGGGCGAAAATTTCACCCCAAAGGCGGGAACAAACTATATCATAAACATTACGGTCATGCCCACTTACCTGTATCAGCTGACAGACGATGACCTTCAAATGGAACTGACCGTGCAACAAACCCCGTAAAAAAGGACTTGACTATGACTGAACGCAAACATAACATAAAGACTGTGACCGGCAGAAGCTATCTGCTGGCTTTGCTGTTTATTTTTTTATACGCGCACGTGTATGCACAACCCGTAATCGTTATCGGCGGAGATGTCTATGGCGGCGGCAAGAAAGGCGCAGTAGGTGTAGGTTTAATGTCGGACACCACATACAACAGCGCATCATTTGCATCCGGTGTTTTGGATACTGATACGACCACAAAGATTGTAATCAATGCAGGAGCGGTTAGAACAGTTTTCGGCGGCGGTCAGGACGGACGCACTTATGGCAGCACATCCGTTACAGTACAGGGCACCGCACAGATAGGCGGAACTGTGAATGGCATTGACTGGACAGGATCCATACACGGAGGTCTGTTCGGAGCCGGCGACGGTGACAGTGCTTACGTTTTCGGACACAGCAACGTGTTCATCAAGGGCGGAGTCATAGCACAGAATGTTTATGGCGGCGGTAACAAGGCAGACCTGATGGGAACCACTAGCGTAAACCTGCAAGGTGGCGACATTTACGGCACACTTTACGGTGGAGCACGTCTGGCAAATATTTATGGCTACAGTTTTGTGGATATAGACGGAGCACATGCAGTTAATGACCTGATTGTAGGTGCTGTCTATGGCGGCAATGATATAGCAGGTAACATTGCCCCCGGACAATGGGCTTGGACAATGGGAACCAACCTGCAGCTTCCCTCCAAGCTGGCTACAAGCGCGCCAGCTAACAACGTATCAAATGCATGGAACGCATTTGTATATTCCAGCCTTGAAGCTAACGGCTATAAGATATATATAGGCCAGCTATTTGGCGGCGGTAACGGTGACTATACATACACCCGCAACAAACAGACCCAAAAGATGGAGATGAGTTCCCTGTGGGACCGTACATGGAACAAACAAACAAAGCAATGGAGTGAACCCGCAAGCTATAAATTCGAACTGAGTGATAATCCGGAGCCAACAGTTGACAGGGTTTATCTGGAACTTAACGGAGGAACATTTGGTTACGTATATGGCGGAGGTAACAAGGCCACCGTACTACATAGTGTAGATATTTGCCTTAACGATGGTACCGGACTGGACCTGGACAACAAAGAGTTCACTACCGGACTAAGGATAGAAAAGACCAAGTTTGAATCGATGGGTATCAGTTTGAATGACACCTATGTCGAGGATTCGAACGATAACACCAAGGCCTATCCCACTTACCAGTTTGACCGCGTATTTGGAGGCAACAACAAGGCCGACATGGATGTGCAGCCCAACTGGCATCTGCAGAAAGCAAAGATTAACAGTCTGTACTCTGGCGGCAATGAAGGCAACATGACAAATAGCGAAGGATTGCTTCTTTCACTTACCAGCAATGACCTGATTGTAAACAACGTTTACGGCGGTTGCCGTATAGCCAACGTCGCTCCTACAGATAACAACATAGATTACTCTGCTCGCATAAGGATTACAGCCGGCACCATAAACAACGTCTATGGCGGTAACGATATTTCAGGTGACGTATTTGGCGGTACAGATATTGAGATATTGAGTTCCATAAACGGCGAGGTATATGGCGGTGGTAACGGCGCTTATGTCTATACGGACCTGACAGCACTGAAAAATAACGCTACATACAAGGATTTCTATTATGGCGATAGCATCAGTTATGACGATGGAGACACTGATGCACAAAAACTGGCCAAGAACGTGGCAGCCCTGAACGCATTCCGCCCCAGTACCAGCAAGACAAAAATACGTGTGGCTGGCACATCTGCAAAACCTGTTACGGTAAACACGGTTTACGGCGGCGGCAACAGCACCACCGTTACAGATGCCATTTACCTGCAATTGGGTGAATACGTAACAATAAACAATGTCTTTCTGGGCAGTAACGGAGCCCAGATGGCTGCCACATCAACTCTGGAAAAGTATGCCGACCCCACAATAAGCAGTCTGGATCTTACTGATGCAACCACATTCAACACCTATATGCAAGGTGCTGCCGTATCCTGTATGCCTACATACGGATTTGACAACAACTACTACAGCACCAACAATCAAGCTACACTGGCCAACGTAGGTTCATTCTACTGCGGCGGTAATGTGGGTAGCATGACATCGACCGAACTGTTTGATATAACATTCAAAAAACCTATCAAACTGACAAACAAACTGGTAGGTGGCTGCAACACCGCATTTGTAGATGCTGTTGAGAACCTGAATGCCAAACATGAAGGCGGTTTTACGGGACAAGCCAACGGTACCAACGGTGACAAGATACACCTGAACATTGAAGGTATCATTTTTGCCACCACTCCCACCCAACAGACTGAATTGAATGCCGGAAATCTGGGAAACATATTCGGCGGTTGTTTCAAGAGCGGTATTGTAAGGGGCAACGTAGTGATTAACTTGAATGAGAACATCATTCCGGCCGACTATTTTGCCAACAATGAACTCAATGAATTCATCACCGACCAGGATAACCTGTTGAGCACACCTCTTAGCGTATTCGGCGGCGGATTCGGCAATAAAGCCACAGTGATAGGCAATACCACCGTAAGCATATTTGACGGCAAGAATGGTGCCAGCGGCGGTGCCCTGAAGGTGTTTGGCGGCGGTTTCGGAGGTACGGTTCAAGGTAATACAACCGTAAACTTATATGGTGAAAACAGTTATGCAGGGCGTATTTACGGCGGTGGATTCCAGGGCGACGTTACAGGCAACACAACAGTTAACCTTGACGGAGGTGAGACATATTACTCATTCGGCGGAGCATGCAATGCTAATGTAGGAGGTTATGCACAGACCTACATGGGAGCAGGCCTGAGTGGTGAAACAGGATATACCAACGTTCTGGGTAATGTCTATGGCGGCAATGACTTTGGCGGCCGGATAGACAGTCTGAATGATTTCACTCTCCGACTGCGTGAAGGCGTAAGCTCAAAGATATACGGTGCACACGTGGTAAAGGCATCGTCATACGTGGAGTATCAGCAGGGTATTGCCGATACCATATTCGGTGGCTCACGCGGAGCCTATACATACACCCAGGCACCCACCCTGTATATAAAAAGTGCATTCGTGAATTTCAGACCTGTCATCAAAGATCAGAATACGATAACAAAGGTATTTGGAGGCGGCCAGGGATTCAGAGGTTCATCAGAGTCGGCCAACACGCAGGACAGTCTGCAAGACCGCAGTTATGTACTTATTGACATACCTAACAATGTCAACAATTTCACCGACATGGAGGTATTCGGTGCAGGTGCATACAGCGGACTTGGCATGCGATTTACTGCAGCCGATGCACAGGCAGCGCCGGATTCAGTAACAGCTGTGGTTGACCTGGTGAGCGGCCAGATAAAGAATGCCTACGGTGCCAGTTACAATGAGGGCGTAACACGCCGCACCATAGTGAATGTGCCTGCTGATGTAGTACTGACTATAGAGAATATATTCGGTGGCGGTTTCGGCAGCCTTATCACATCGCCATGCGATGTAATAGAAAGCATAGTAAACTACAGCAGCAATAAAGCTTTTGTAACAGGTTCAATATTTGGTGGTAACAACAACTGCCGCCGCACACTGTACAGTACAATCAACTTGAATTCAACAGTACATTCCAGCAAAGAAGAATCATGGAAAACCGCGAATCTATATGGCGGTGGCTGGGGTTCTGATACCTGGTCATATTATACCGTCATCAACATGAACGCAGGTTCTTATACTTATAATCTTTATGGCGGTGGCTTGAAGGGTAATGTCTTGAACAAGGAATCATACACTGCTTTCAGGGCACAATACAAAGCTGAACACCCAAATGATACAATCTATAACATTCTGGGAAGTGACTATGACACCAACGCAGGTCAACTGATACTTGAGAATTCATTGACCAGCAATAATCCGCTGGGCAAGAAAACAAATACAAATGTTTATTACTGGCCGGGCAGTACCGGAGGTTACGGTTACGGAGGCGGTAAGGACTCGCATGTAAGCGGCACAACTTACATAGGCGTGCATGGTGGTATTGTGGAAAAAGACCTTTATGCCGCAGGTGAGAGCGGCGATGTTCGTGATGTCTATGGGACTAAGAACTTTATTGCCGAGACCAATGCATTTGTTGAAGGCGGCAGTGTAAGACGAGTCTATGGCGGCGGCTGGAAGGGCAACGTGGGCTACACACCGCTTCCGCTCAAACTGACAAAAACCTTACTTGATGACAATGAAGGATTGCAAGATTCATTACACAAGGAGATAGAAGCTAGGACAAACGTTGTTATAGGCATATCCCAATCAGAGGCCAACGTCAGGAACATACAAAACTACGGATTCTATAAGGGCATCCCCACGGTTGAATGGAACGCATACGGAGCAGGTGAACGCGGCGGTATAATAGGTACAGCCAACCTTACCATGTATAACGGTTACGTAGGTTACCGTTACTTTGACGATGCAACCGATAATCCTAATACACCTATCAATGAAAAGTATCAGGAGAAGTTGGATGACGAGACAGCCACCGGCGGGGGGCGCAACTTCCTGATAGAGCACGGTAACCTGTTTGGCAGCGGCTATGATGACGGCAGCTACGCGGATTACACCAACGTAAAGGTATATGGCGGATACATACGTAACAGTGTATATGGCGGTGGTGAGATTGCAGCCGTGGGACGTGGTGCAACAAAGGAGAGCGGACAGTCCAATTCCGTACGTGAGCTTCTGGGTATAGCCAAAGCCGGTACCACAAACGTTGAGATTTATGGTGGAAACATACTGCGCAGCGTGTTTGGCGGCGGTAAGGGATATAGTGCCACCAAAGCCGAGGAATACGCCTACAGCGCCGACAGACGATATACTGACGGCTACGTGTTTGGCCAGACCGCGGCCAACATCTATGGCGGCGTAATAGGAAACGCCACCACCCTGCTTGAGGGCGAAGGCAACGTGTTTGGCGGCGGTAACATAGGTTACGTATATACCAAGATAGGTCAGAAATGGACAACCGGCCCAGTGAACGGTAACAATCCGGACGGTTACTATTACAAGGTTAAGGATAACGGCGAGTGGGATCTTGACAATGGTGAGATGCAGTTTACAGAAGACTGCAAGGTTGTGGTATCACCTCATATAAAGGTACTTGACAATCAGACAGTAACAATAAACAACCATACCTATAAGGGTGCATATATAGACAGCCAGACGGGCGAGTTCCACCAGCCACAGTATGTACCGTCAAGTGACCTGAATAAATATGCAGTCAAGAAATTTCTGGGCAACGACACAACCAAGATGGACCTGAAATCAGGTATTATAATAAGCAATGCCGTATTTGCCGGCGGTAACGTGAGCCAGGGTTCAGACCTTCTGTATGCCGAAGCCAAGACCGTATTCGGCAACGCCACGGCATCAATTATAGACCTTTACTGCATGGACCTTATCACTTTAGGACAGGAGGGTATAGGAGGTCTATACGGTGACGGCAACCTGACATTCGTGGACGGTTACAGGGAACTGAATATTACCAATTACGGAACAGACTACTACGGTCTTGACCAGACCATTTCATTAGAGAAATACTACAGCCTTAATGACCGCGAGCGTGCATATTTCAGTTTGAAATATGTCTGCACAGAAGACTGCACCGGGTACCATAAAGGCATAACCATTGATCAGGATGAATTTGATGCACTGGATGCTGCGCTGAAACCATATTTTAAACTGGCTGGTGTTTGTAGCATCTATGCGGGACGAATGATGAACACCATACAGCGTGCCGACTACTGCGGCGTATTCGGAAGCCGAATGGTTATGAAGGGCGCGCGTGACCGCGTACCTACAGAGGTTGACTACACCAACTACACAATTAACCGTATTGGCGAGGTGGGACTGCATAAGGTTTCATTGGATCCCACCCTTGATATTTACGGTGAACATGGAAACTACTTTGGTATATACAATATTGTGAACTATCTGGGGGCCCTGACATCGGATCTGAAATTTGACGACATGATGGAAGGCAGTGACGAAAACAGGACATACTTAAACTATAAGAGTGGTCTGAAAGGCTCCAACAGCAGAAACAAGGGTAAGAGTCACAATGAGGTTGCCCTGGCATCGGGTGTATATCTGGAACTGTTACAGGAACCCGAGCGCAACTACGTGGGCGATATAAAGGAATACGGACCTATTACAGGTATTATACAGCTTAACCTTATAGCAGCAGCTACCGGTGAGGGTGGCGGTTACGTATATGCCCTGAATGAGCACGGAGAACAGTCATTCAATTCAAGTCTGAAACACCTTACAATAGCAGAGGCTAATAACGGTGCCATTACATACAAGGCATACGATTATGCCGACGTAGAATCAGATGACTGGATGCAGACATCAGGTAACTTTGTATCTTCCGGCCAGATAATTATTGACGAGTGCTTCCCAACAGCAAACAAATTCTATTCCACAGTCACTCCAAGTGATGCCTCACCTGCACACTACTGGTTCATTAAGGGTGACTTCTACGTCTATAACCAGGAGATATCAGCATACACCGGATCGGCCCAGGCCTATATAGCGGATGTGAGCATGCCACTTACCATTCTGGCACAGGGTAACGCCACACTGGAGATTGAAGACATAAAGACAAACCTTTACGCCGACGCAAGCAAATTCCCGTTCAAGTCCGGAAGTGAAACGGAACGTGAGGAGAGCGTACTGTGCAACAACATTACCTACTTCAGCAATAGTCCTATTACCTATTGGGACTGGTACAACCTGTCAGCTGCCGATAAACAATACTTTACAGCCGACAGTTACGTATGCGTAGATAGTGTCTATACCAGCCTAGCGGCTGCCGAGGCCGAGAACAGTGTGCCCGCACACAAGAAAGGCGAGGTATTTACGACAGACCAGTTTGAGTCACTTGCCCAGAACTGGTATAACAAGAAGGGTGTAGCATTAACCAAGGAACAAGCGTTCCGCCACACCAACTCACTGAACCATGAGAACGGCTACCTGCTTGCCGTATCCATGGACCAGCCCCAGCCTTGGGATGAGTATTACACAAAGCAAAGCGACGGTACCAAGATACACAAGACTGTTTACGATGGCCTTTCTTCCAGTGAGCAGGCACTCTACAAACTTGGCCCCACGTATAAATTGAATGGCGAGAACCAGACATTCATATTCGGCCAGACCGATTATGAGTTAGGTGACCTGGTTGATCAGGGTGTCATCACCAAATACAGTGAATTGAATGCAACCGCCAGAAACGCACTCCAGAATCAGGCTCAGTTCAAGCAGGCCTACATGGCACTCACCACATGTGACATTAGCGTCAACGACACCATACACCACGTGGTTGAGCGTAGCGCAATCCCGTCATCATGGTACGATGCCATTAACAATACGCAGAAGTCATACTTTACCCCGGCATATATATCGCTGGAGACCGTGAAACTGTCTGACAAACTGATTCTGAGTTCTGACCTGCTATTCTCATACGAGGAGTTAAAGGGGTATTATCATGATTATCCGCAAAGCTTTGTGGTTGACGATACTGATCCTAACAGGCCTGTATTCGCGGGTTATCCGGCTGCATATTACTGCACAAAGGCTGGTAACTATGGTGGTACCGAATTCGGCAGCGGCCAAAGCTATCAGGCCACGATGTACACCAACCTGAATAAGCAGGAGCGTAGCAACTTCAGCTTTAACTACGATGCTCTGGATATAATGCGTGACCAGGCATTCAGCGGCGAGATGAAGAATCGTGACTATGACAAGCCTAACACTGAGCTATACACCGGTAAGCAACAGATTGACTACGATGTTATATATCAGGGTGCAAATAATATCCAGATGACCGGTTTCGGTGATGATAACTTTACACTTACGCCCGTTAATGGACAACAGTATACACGCGAAGAGTTTGAAAGACTGGCCAACGAGAAGAGCCACTACGTAAAGATAAGCACCAACACCCAGTTCTGGCATAACAACAAAGATACTCTGTATATTGTTGCCGAATCATTTGGCGTGGCAGGACGTATGTTCAATTTGGGCGAAGTGATAAGCGAAAGTGACTACAACAGTCTGGGTGACAAGCAGGATAACATAAAGACACTTATGCTGGAAAAGACGGGCAACACACAATACAGATATAGCTACGGCAATAATCCAGCAAGGACTATTACAGGAGATGATGATGTGTTCTCTATATACATGTGTACTAAAGGATATGTAACGCCTGGTTCCAACACATCCGTAGCTAAAGATAGTATTATCAGCGAAAGTGTTTATGAGAATGATCTTGTGGACTATCAGAAAGACTTTGACATTGTGGCAAGCATTCCGCGTGAGAAGTCTGCTCTGTACGTGTCACGTGACTGTGACATATATGACTTTACCGAAGACCGCATATTCACGGTGATATTCCGTTACAATTATGCCGAGTCTGACGGTAATGGAATATACAGGAATGTATCGGAGCGTCATATCCTTAACATACGCGTACACTTTGAGAGCGGCGAGCCAATCATCGGTGAACTTATAGCTCCCGAAAAGATGCTGCCCGGAACCGTGATAGGTCTTACCAAACCGTCTGTACAGAAGGGTGCATTCGAGGTGTTAGGCGGCGGATGGGAGCTCTATGAGAATGAGAACAACGCCCTGACCCACAAGAACGGAGTGCCTTTTGCCAACTTTGCTACTCCTATGTACTGGTATCAGGACAACTGGTATGTAGCCTACTATGCTGAGACATATCTGGGCCGCACATTCAGCAACCCGGTTCCGTTCATAATTGCCAACTATCATGACCTGGACGATGTGATGGCCGACAGCACATACCATCTGCACATAGACCATCCGGCAGTAAAGGCCAACAGTAGGATTTACCTGGATAATTACAGTACTGAATCAGACACCACAAAGAGCAAACTTGACCTGCTTTATGACCTGTTTGATTTGAGCCTGCAGCCACATGGCACCAAACACCTTAAGGATGAGAACGGCGATGATGTGCTGGTTAACGGTCAACCTGTAGAGATTGACGACTATGAAATCAAATATAACCGTAATGATAGTCTCAACGCCAGGCATTCGGCCATGAACCCGTATGTGAAGGGTCTGGATAATCTGGAATTCATACTAAAGAGTGATGTTGAGCCAAAGGCTTACACCAGCTGGAAACAGGTAGGTAAATCAAGCCAGTGCTTTGAGGGAAAACTTCACGGCAACGGTTATACCGTGAGCGGAATTGACAAGTCTCTGTTCGCATATCTTTGCGACAGCGTATATAATCTGGGTGTACGCGGCGCAATAGCCGGTTCCGGTATCTCTGACAATGGCGGTTATGCACAGAACTGCTGGGTTATAAATGAATCCACAGGTAACTTGAGCAGCTACGACGCTATAATCAATAATGTAACCAATAACGGTACTGTTGTAAACGGTTACTATAACGACGATGCAGCCAAGAACGCCAATGGAAGCTATGCCTATGCATCAGAAAATGCAGCCATCTACAAGCCTATGAGTTCATTCATAAACGGCGAGGTGGCCTACAACCTGAACGGATTCTACCTGAACAAGAGGTTCAAGGATCACGACACCAACAATTCTGGAACCAATTACTGGTACTGGACAGTGAACCCGACTGACAACACCCTTGTTATTCATGAAGGTTATGCAAGTGATGAGCAGCTATACGTTGAGAAATACTATATGGATGGCCAGTATGTTTATTCAGGAGGTAGTATCCCATCAGAACAGAACGAGCGTTACTCCGACCAGGAGAACAAGCACTACCCCATCTATCCTGATGACTACATATACTTTGGACAGAAGCTTACTTACGGTATTGCAAATGCAGCCCATGACGCTCAGCCAAAGGCAGTATCCAAGATATCGCAGCGCATACAACAGAGTGCAGCAGGTAACCGTGTTTACCGCACACCTGCTTACTACGGTTCAAGCAATCAGGATATGGCATACTTTAACAGTAATGCTGCGTTTGCCGCAACATACCAGGGTATCGATGCATATGCAGGATTGACCGCGATAGACTTCTCGGGCTATAATGATAACTCATGGACCAACGGAGCAAGCCAGGATGACTATTTCAAGCCCATAAAGGACTATGCAGGCCTGACCGGATTCAATGTGAAGGATATCACAAAGAACCTGTTGGTATATGTGGACAGGACCAATGATACTGATTCATGGGATTTACTGGACGATATTCTTAAGGAACCTTCATATACCAGAACCAACAGTACATACGAGACAGTCAACCCGATTAAACAAGATGAACTGAGCGACATAAAGGGACATCTGGTATACAAGACTAAGGTAAACAACACTGATAAATACTATGCTAACAGCCCGCACTTCCTGGTTGACAAGCAGGACTTTAACGCTCCTATAAGCTATGAGTTCCAGGATGGTGACTTTATGTGGTATCAGCGTACACCTGATATATTTGTTCAGAGTTCATCAAACGGTTGGGATGCCATAAGCCTGCCGTTCAAGGTAGATATTGTGACAACACAGACCAAGGGTGAGATAACTCACTTCTACCAGAACGACAAGGTGGGCCACGAATACTGGCTGCGAAAGTACTCTAACGTAAACTCTGACAAGGCTGTGTTCAGTTCACTGCCTGCCGGCAACAGCAGTACTAACAAGGTTGTGACCAACACTTTCCTGTGGGATCACTACTACAACAATGCTAACCGTAAGGATGAAAATCAGGATGACTACCAGACTTACTACAAGACGGCCCGTACATACGCCGGTTATCCGTATCAGGAAGCCGGCACCCCGTACCTGATTGGACTCCCGGGCAGCCGCTACTACGAGTTTGACCTGAGCGGAGGATTCACCGCACAGAATACTACGACGCCGGCTCCGGATCCTGTATTAAGGCAGATAATAACGTTTGTATCTGACGGTTCGGCCATAAATGTTTCTGATGAAGAATATCTTGCCGCAGCTGAAGCAGTGGACAATGACGGATACGCCTACATGCCCATATATCAGGCCAAGCCTGTAACAAACTCTTACCTACTTTCAGCCGACGGCAGTACGTTGACCAAGACCGCCAGTGCCACAACCGTGCCGTTCCGCGCCTACATGACCAAGACTGCAAGCGGAGCTCCACGCCGCAACGGAACACGTGCAGTTGCAGCAGACAGCATACTGTATCTGTCATTCATTGACAATGATGACTATATCCAGGAGACTGCCGCCAGCTACGGCCTGAACATCTACGGCGAGCATATGAACATTGTAGTGGAGAGCACGCTGGAGTATGAGGCTACGGTGACCATAACCAATGTGGCCGGCAAGATGCTCAAGCAGTTCAGCATACAGCCCGGAACAAAGGTAACCGTTCCGGTCAACAACCGCGGCGTTTACATTGTGAACCGCAAGAAGGTTGCAGTGGCCAAGTGATTCTGTTTGAAAATAGTATAAAACAGCAAAAAAGTGAATGCAAAGGGGCCTACCCCTTTGCATTTTTCTTTATATATACTTTTTTCATACAATTAATAATCGTATCTTTGTAAGTTAAGATGATTGTGCATCTTTGTTCGATAACCTGACAGATGATTAACGCTGGAGCACATAAATTAGACTCTGTGTACGGAAATATCATCAAAAAGATGTTATCCTGCATTACTTTGCTTCTGCTCCTGACGGTGGGTGCAGATACAGCATTTGCACAATCAACAGACTACTCAGGTATATATTATATTGCCAGTGTTGGTTATAATTCAGCCAACACAACCACCAATTACTATCTCTGTCCTACCGAAGGATGGGCTTTTTATGTATCTGATAATAATGTCACAGGTACCGACAATGGTAAGCCGTTCCTTACCACATATCAATGTAGAAACGGCATTTATGATGCCAGCAAGGCAGTATGGATTATTGAAAAAGCACCTGCCCCAAATTCAGATTACTACTATATCAAACAACATAAGACAGGCAAATATATAGTATCAAACGGTGCAATCTGCAACAATCCCGACCGTGCGCGTATTCACCTTGAGCAAATCAATAATCCTGACAACCTGGATGACAATGCTCTGTTTTCAATTTATCTCTATAATAATTCATATTTGGTCATTAGGCCTAAAGGCATAACAGATGTAGCATCTACTGCCCACAAAGATCATGACAAACATAAATGGTTAACAGTCAATCAGGGCAACAAACCAAACCTAGACGGAACTAATGCCAAAACGGATGGTCCCAGTAGTTTTCCAAATACAGGTGGTATTCTTGGTTTATATACGGAAGGTGATGCCAATGCCAAGTTCTATCTTGAAGAATATATCCAAGCTCCAACAATTTTTTACAACACCAGCAACCAGATAGAAATTACCGCACAGTCAGATGCCACTATCATCTATACTACCAACGGAACAGAACCTTCTGCTACAAATGGTACCGTTGTGAACAGTAACACAACGTCTTTTGCACCCACTGCTGACGGAACCATCATCAAGGCGATTGCAGTGGTAGCTGGTTATCTGTCAAAACGAATATCGACCTTTACCCTGCCCGTGCTTTGCGGTTCAGAGAACAAACGCCTGATCCAAAATCAGAACAATGCCTGGAACTCAACTGATTTCCATTTCTATATGATTCCGGGAGATGAGGCAAGCGGCGTTATCAAGGTTAATACCACATCGCTGTTCCGGCCCACGATGGAGTGGTATTTCATGAGTGCAGGCATGGAGAATGGCGTCCAGTATTATTATATAATAAACAATGCCAACGGTAAAAGCTTGTGCTACGACACTTCAAATACCGCGAATGGCGTATATATGGACACCAACAGCGATAACAGCAACAAGTTCAAGTTCAGCATTGCTGTATCACCAACGGCCGGTACATACAATATTGTTCCATACGGTTTGACTACGGGAAACAGATTTATAAATAAAACAACCGACAATGCCAACAATAGTGCCATAGGTCTGGCAAACAGCAATAGTGGAGCAAACGCCCGCTGGAAGTTCGTTCTACCAAGTGATCTTGATAGAAATGCTCCATTTACGGTCTCAGTTCCCGGCACCGGCAGCTATAGCTATTATAAGATCGCCAATGTGACTAACAATGATTACTATATTGTTCCAGGGGCAACCAATGCAATGACATCAAACTCATCGGATGCCTCAGTAGTCAATACCATGAACTGGTTTTTTGAGGTGGTACAGGCTGCCGATGACTCCGATTGGTTGACATATTACCATATACGCAATGCCGTGACCGGTGACTACTTGTACTTTAATAAAGATGGCAACAACGCCGGGCCTTGCCTGGAGATGCGCAGTACGATAGAAAGCGGAAATGAAGACCGCTACATGTTCACCTGGGCAAAAACGGCCGATGCTTATGTCAACTATTATATCATCCCTAAAAACCTGAAGGATGTATCACAGAACCAATTCAGTTCTCTGAGAAAACACGACAGTAATACAAGTATAATCACTAATGTTACCAGAGGCGCCGGCAGATTTGCCTGGACGTTTGTATCATCGAGCTACACTTGCGCCCAGCCAGAGATTACTTATGACCCAGTCCAAAATGGTTATGTAATCACTTCGACCGAAAAGGATGCCAAGTTTTATTATACGATTGGTAATGGAGCATTGACACCATCCACCGGTACGCTCTATACCGGTATTATTTCTGTGGCAGATTGGGACATGAGTAGCGCAACCATCCGTGTCATTGCAGCAAGGAACGGTGATAACAGTGATGCATCATCCGAATCAAGCGTGATAGTGAACAGAGTGGCAACACCAACAATAACTCTTACCGATGATGGAAAAGTACTGCTGAATTGTGCCACAGATGATGCAGTTCTTTATTACGAGATAGGGAATCCCGGTCAAGTAAGTAACCCGACAACAGGTAGTACGCAATATAACGGTCCCATTGAAAATGCCGTTGGTAAGGTCATCAAAGTTATTGCAGTTAAAGGCGGATGGATTAATTCGCTTGTAGAGACAAGCCAGACAATCGTGTTTAAATGTGCCATACCTGTTATCCGAAAGACTTCGCCCACCACATTTACCATTTTTTGCGGTTTCCCCGCCAGCGGTGTCACTATTCGCTACACAATTGGAGATGGCACGCAGGATGCACCAACGGCATCGACCGGTACCGTTTACAATGGAGCAGTGACTTTCAGCATCAGTGACCTACCCTTCACAATCAAAGCCATTGCCACAGCTGACGGATACACCACATCAGAAATTTCAATAAGAGAACTGTCTGAGAACCTTATGCTGGATGATGACGGCTATTATGAGATTGCCAATGATTATGACTTTGGAAAATTCATTGAAATGGTGAACCGTAATGATGCGGACAAGAATTATAAAATCACTGACGATATCACCGTATCCAATCCGAGCGAAATTGAGGTGGCTTTCAGCGGCATACTGACTAGTGTAGCTAAAGCTGACGGCACACTGCCTGTAATCAAAGGCATGAACCATGCCATATTCCAAAGCATCAATGGTGGAACAGTAAAGAACATCATACTTGACGACGTTTCTATCGACGGTAGTGGCAATATAGGTGCCATTGCCAACGAGGCAACAGGTGACTCACGCATTTATAACTGCGGCGTGCTGGCCACTAGTAGCACGGTGGTGACTGATGATGACGGCTATACCACCATAACCAATTGCAGCAGCACCATTAGAGGTAGCGGCTATGTGGGTGGTATAGTGGGACTGCTTGACGGCAGTTCACGTGTGATAAACTGTTTCAACTACGCCAATGTATCAGGAGGCAGTCATGTGGGTGGTATTGTGGGTTATAACAACGTTGCCACCACTGCCGCCAACCTTAAGACAATGGTGATGAACTGCATGTTCTATGGCGAAGTGAGCGGTACATCGATAGCACCCATATACAACGGCCAGATCATTACGAATGTGGGTGAAAATACGGGTGTCAGCAATTTCAACTACTTCCGTCTGGAATCATCATACATCCAGAATACCAGCATAACCAAAGTATATAACTGTGCCCTGGGTGCCGAGACCAGATTCCTGCAGCGCTTTGAGTTCTACAGGCATTTGCTTAACAGCAACCGTGAACTGGCGGCATGGTGGGCAACAGGTAATGCTGCAAATAAGGATGAGATGATGAAATGGGTGCTGGAGCCCAGCCAGATAGGCACTTCAACCCCCTATCCTATCCTTAAGAGTTCAGGCAAATATGCATCGGTGGTAAACTATACCCCCAATGATACGGTTTATGATGCCGAAAACCGTAATAAGGGACGCAAGCTAACAAGCATAGGAGCCAGTGGAAAACTGGCTGTAACCATCCAAGCAGGAAGCGGTGGCGCAAACGGTGCTTCTATTACCACACCATCTCTTGACCTGACCATTACCGACAAGGATTATAAGCATTTCAACTTTAACTACGGTAAGGTTCAGTTGCCTTACTACAACGATGTGGGCACCAATAACTATACCGATGGCAAGGTGGTAACGGGCTGGAAGATAGTAAGCATCACTGGTGGAACAGCCGGCAGCTACACCACGGGTACTGCGAATGCTCCGGCAGATGTAACCTATGATGGAAGTGGAAACTTGACAGCCACCCCCTACAACTTTGCTGACCGCAATTGCACCAACAAAGACCTTTATGGCACTGGCGGCAGTAACCGTGTATTCAACCAGGGTGCCTACTGGGATGTACCTGAAGGAGTGACAGCCATCACTATACAGCCCTACTGGGGCAAGGCCGTCTATCTGGGCGATGCATATCTTGATGTAGTGTACAATGATGTAATGGACACTCCTTATGACGTTACGGCTGTGGGAGGCGGACAACGCTATGATAACGGCGTGAGCACTTTTAATGATAATGACCAGCTTGTTTATACAACCATAACTGATGCGGTAACAGCACTGAATCCATCAGGCACTGTATATGACAACGCAGTGGTTTTGGTGGGTAATTATCATCAATATTGTGATGGTACTAACGTAAAGATAGAAGGTGGAAACAAACCGTACACCGTAACATCGGTTGACCTTGACCACGACAATGAGCCGGACTATTCGTTCATACTCCGATTTGACGGCCGTACAACATTCCATCCGGCAAGATATGATTTCCTGAATCTGATAGGTCTGGGTATGGCACAGAAATCTACCGGCGGTACCGGATCATATAACTTTGGTATCATGCAACCCAAATACTGGTTCGAGGTGACCAATACGGCACTTTTCCACGCCACTCAATTTGAATATAGTAAAAGCAGGGTCAAGAACCCCTATATTCTTCAAGGTGGTGTCATTGAGCAATGGGTTACACAACAGGACAATGCTGGAGATGGGGTAAGCTATTTCCATATAGGAGGCAATGTATGGTTCAAGGAGTTCCAAAGAGGTTCTCACCAGGACAATCCGGACAAGAGTACTCCCCACCCGCCCGTGTCGGTCACAGGCGGCGACTTTGATAAGTTCTATCTTACAGGTCTATATCAGTCACAGGCAGCAATCTATGATGACAACGCAGAATGCTATATCAATGGCGGGCGTTTTGGAGAGATTGCCGGTGCAGGCATGGAAGGTATCGGTATTACAGAAGGTAATGGCAATGTGACATGGATTATTGATAATGCCGATATCAGAGAATTTTACGGGGGTGGCATTAACTTTGCAAAACCAGTATATGGCAACATCCACACTATCATAAGCAACAGCTATGTTGACCGGTTCTGTGGCGGTCCTAAGTTTGGTGATATGGAGAGTGGCCGTACCGTCACCACCACAGCAACAAACTGCACATTCGGCACTTACTTTGGAGCAGGATATGGCGGAAACGCCTACAACCGTTACGCACCTTCAAACCAATTTGGCATGTTGAATACAAACTGGAACGACTGGGTCAATACTGAATATACACAATCATACAGTGACACCTATGGCGGCGTCTCTGCCCAGATTGAATACCAGTTCATTCCGATGTCTAACAATACCAACAACGTGGCGCGTCTGTTTGTGGATTTTGTAGGATTCTCATTGGCTACTTGCCGCGACGTCACCTCATATCTTACAGGGTGCAGAATAACCGGCAATTTCTATGGTGGTGGCAGCCTGGGAAAGGTAGCAGGTCCTGTTACATCAACGCTCACCAACTGCACTGTAGATGGCAGCGTGTTTGGCGCGGGCTATTCGGCATCACTGCCCACCGTCGAAGTGATGAATACCGGTGGATTCCAGACAGAACCACATTACTATCAGGATCTGGGTACTTATCGTACTGGAGTTTTGCCTGCTACTACGACATACACCTGGCAACATAAAGATGATATCAGTTCCACATCGGATGCTATAGACAAGAATGGTCATATACTCTATACCACCGAAGACCTGACATCTCTGGGCACTATTACCGGAATGGTAACACTGAACATTGAGGGCACCACAGCCGTTACCGGTAACGTTTACGGCGGCGGTGAATCCAGTGATGTGGCCGGCGGCGTGACGGTGAACATCGATGACGGAACGGTTACGGGCGATGTGTATGGAGGCGGCGCTCTGGCCAACACCAACACCGCTAACTACAACGCCACAACCGGAGTGGTACAGCCCACGCTGAATACCACTACAGTGAATCTTAACGGCGGCAGGGTGCGCAACGCATACGGCGGCGGACTGGGTAACCCTGATACTGCGGCTATTGTTTACGGTAATGTGCAGGTGGTGCTGGACGGTACATATCTGGAGCCGGGATACAAGTATGAAACCCATGACGGCCTGATTGACACAATACCTACCGCAGGCATGATATTTGGCTGCAACAACGTGAACGGAACGCCTATGGGTTCGGTGCTGGTGCATATAAAACGCACGGTCAACGACCAAGGCCTGGATAATGACAAGCCAGAGGCACAGGGCGGCGGCAAAGGCAGCGGCGTGTATGAGCTATCGGCCGTATTTGGAGGCGGAAACCAGGCAGAGTACGTACCGGCAGATGATGATTCAACAACCCATGTGATAATTGAGGGCTGTAATGCCACCAGCATAATGTATGTGTATGGAGGAGGCAACGCGGCATCGGTAGCAGGTACAAGCGTAAAGGTATATGGAGCGTATGAGATAGGCTATGTGTTTGGCGGTGGAAACGGTGCGGGAGCAGATAATCCGGGTGCCAATGTGGGTTATCATGCCGATGTGGTGAACGCCCAGAACCAGACTGTTCCGGGTAGTGCATACGGAACGGGAACTACCATAGCCGAGTTGTACAGAGGTACCATATATCAGGCGTATGGAGGCAGCAATACACGCGGTAACATAAGGGCATCATCAACCCTTAAGCTGGATGAGGAGGGCGACGTTACGGGTTACGATTATTGTGATTCCCTGCATGTGGGCCAGACTCACGGAGGCGGAAACAAGGCGTATATGGACGGAAGCTCAAACATTATCCTGGGTTGCATAAAGTATATGCCCGAGATTTACGGTGGAGCACGCAGCGCCGATGTGGGTAATGATGTGGTGCTTACCATTACCAGCGGACGGTTTGACCGTGTGTTTGGCGGCAACAACGAGGGCGGCACCATAAACGGCTCCATAACCATAAACATTGAGGAGACCGGCTGCCACCCCATTGAGATAGGAGCGCTTTACGGCGGCGGCAACTTGGCACCCTATGTTACACCCGACGGCAAGGACGGCCCCACCCTGAACATAAAGTCATGCACCAGGATTGACACCATATACGGAGGCGGCAACATGGCCACCGTTCAGGGCGATACCCATGTGAACATTAACATGGTAAAGGGATCGCTATACAGCAATGACACAGACCCTGATAATGATGAGCCAAGCACTGCCCTGGGCTCTATAGGCGTTGTATTTGGCGGTGGTAACAACGCCGACGTGATAGGCGACACATACGTAAACATAGGCACTCAGAACACCGTACAGTTTGAGTCCCTGCCTACAGGTCAGAGCGGCACCGATAACGTACTGACCGTAGAAGGCGCGCAGATAGAGGAGAACGTGTATGGCGGCGGCAACAACGCCAACGTTACCGGCGCCACCCACATCCAGATAGGTCCCCAACCGTAACAGAGAGGGCAGTTACGTTTATCGGCCGCAAGGCAGGACATTAGTAAAAACAATTGACTCGGAAGCCTCAAAAGGCGCTTCCGAGTCACTTTTTTGCCATTTTTCAAGGCGGTATAGATATAAATATCTATATTTGTAATTTCAAATGAAAATTGTTCTTACACTAGAAAACAATGATATTTATGATAAAGGCTATTTCCAATCTGACCAATTCAACAATGAATTCATTCAAAACACCCCTGCGCTCCGCCCTGCGCCGCACCACCATATTCTCCCGCACCCGCTCTTTGCTGCGCCGCACCCTCGTGCTGGCTCTGCTGGCACTTGCAAGCATCAGCGTCAAGGCTGCGGATTATGTGTTGACCTACACTAATGGCAACACGACATATTATCTAGCTCGCAATGGCACATCGGGAGTACAGCGTGTAAGCACATTTGACCCAACCACTTGTATATGGAGTTGTGAAAATAGTAGCGGCACCGCATCTTCCCTAAATAATGGCACCGATTACGGATGGCTATACCAGACAGTAAATGGAACAAAATATTATCTTAAGCATGGAGGAACTGTTGGACTAACAACCACGAAATCTACCTCTTCAGGACGTCGATCCTATAACACCACATGTTGGAGAACTAATGGTACGTACGTCTATAATGCATACCAAGGTAATAGTTATTCTATTACAACATACTATGTCAATCTTACCAGTGGTGTTGCAAGCGCGACATCGGCCTCTAGCACTTGTGCTCGCCCCTATTCCGTCACCACCACCACTGTTATTGACTTATCTACCAACCCAACCATTAGCGGCGATAATTTGCTGACCACAACCGGCAATCACAATTATTCCGCATCTGGAGCCACTTTTAGAGTAGGCTACAAAAACTACTATTTCAATAGCGCCAACCACTATTTTGATGATAATGGCAACAACATTACACCAGCCAATGCCACTCTTGGCACAACAACATGGAATTTAACCCCCAACAACTATGCAACAGTCAACGGTTCTGGCGTTGTAAATGTTAGCTCATTACCGGAAAGTGACATTACGCTTACTCTTACCGCCACCGTTCCTGTTTCCGGCGGTACTCCGGCAGCCCCGTCTGGTACTACCCTCACTGGCACAAAGGAAATCACCATTCAGGGCACTAAACCTTCGGCCCCAACAATCAGCGTTAGCGGGACAACCGTAACTATCACCACAAGTGCAATGGGTTCCACTTCTATCCGTTACACCATTGACGGAAGTACCCCCACCGCATCAACAGGTACTGTATATAGCAACACTTTTGACATTTCTGGCAGTGCCACATCGCCAGTTACCATCAAGGCCGTAACCGTCCGTAATGGCAGCACATCTGATGTTTCTACCCAGGTTGTCACACTCACCCTCCCCGAGCCCACAATAACAATAAACGGGGAAGCAAAAACAGCAACCATCACTAGCAGTGTTGCTGGCGCAACAATATATTACACAACGAACGGTTCAACTCCTTCATCAACGAACGGAACTCAATATACCACAGGTTTAACAGGCTTGAATTACATGACTGTCATCCAGGCCATAGCAATAAAGGACGGTTGGAATGATTCACCTGTGGCATCTGAAACCGTTACCATTCCATCAGGAGTGTCAGGCGGCACTGTCACGTTGTTTGACTATGAAGATCACTCCTGGAGTTATTACAGTGATGCATCACTACCACTGAAACTTCGCAGCCTCAATCCTGCCGATGTAAAGATAACCTACAATGGCAACGGAACCGGCACAGTACAAACCAACGACAACGACAATCCCTCCACTTGGGGTGCTGACGCAACCACAGTAAAGGTTGGTATTGATGCCAATGACAGCACGTTCGTATATTACGAGACCCTGGAACGCACCGACGGCAGAACGGCAGCATCAGTAGAAGCCGCCACAGGACGTTGTGCCTACACAACCATAGCCAACCCCTTCAGCGTACGCCCCACTTACGACAGTGACAACACCTCCAAATACCGCGGTTTCTATGCATGGAGGGTGAAATCCCTTAGCGGAGGTACCATCCACAGTGCAGCTACAGGAGGCACAAGCTATGGAGTCGGTAGCATTATCAATGCTGAAACAGAGATATATTTTGCCCCATCGAGTGAATACGGCATGGAGGTGGAGTTTGAGGCCTTGTGGGCAAGAGCATATGTAAGCACATCTGGCGTTACCAATAAAAATCTTGGTGTGGAACGGAATTTTTATGTAATTACCGCCAGTGCCAACAGCAACATTACCGCAGGCTCCTCTCCCTGTACCTATACATCCATCTACCCCAACGGCACAACCAACGGCACCACAGCGGCAACCAGCGTCACTGTGTATAAATACGGCGGTTTTACGGCCAGTGCGGACAGTAAGATTGAGTACATCATACTGAGAAACAACAGCAGCACCATGAATGCCAACGGCAAGAACTTCACCATCGGCCGCGGTGTAAGTGGTTATAATGGCGGCCTCTGCGCCACCAACCTGTATGGATTGAACGCAACTTCTACCACCAGCTTCCGCTTCAATTTTGCTAGTGGAAGTTTCACCAATTTGTATTTCTGTGGTGATGGACGTACGATGTCGTCGGGTGTCTTGACCTCCGTCATCGGATGTGACTATGACAGGGCTATGGGTGACAACAGCAAGTTGAAGGTAACGAGCGACATCATTGCCGGCCATAACGGAGCAGGAGGCAGCAACAACAATGAAGGCGCCGACTTCCTGCGTTGCACAGTCAAAAGCGGCGATTTTGATCTGGGCGATTATGGCGGGGGAGTACAGTTCTATCTGTCTCTGTGGGGTAACACAGGAAGTGGCACCTATGGTAAGAAAACCATGATTATCGAGGGAGGAATCTTCTCCGATATCTCCGGCGGCATTGACGTAGAAGACACTCAAGTTACTGCGGCCGACATGGTTGAGATACGCATGAAAGGCGGTACTGTTAATGGTGCATTATATGGCGCAGCACAGTATGCCGCAGCTTATGGCAATCGCTACATAATAATCACCGGAGGCGAGGTAAAAGGCTGGGTGGCAGGAGGTGCCAACGGCACTCAGACGACAGGAGGAAAACTTACGGGTGACACCTATGTCTATTTCGGCGGTAGAGCAAAATGCGACAGCAAAGGCTCCAATACCACCATGGGAAGTGGTAATGCAACAGGCGGCAACATCTTTGGAGCAGGAAGTGGTAATAGTGGTGCAGCCAGCACTGCCACCGTGGGTGAAGTCAACAATTCTACGGTTGTCATAGCCGACGAATGTTATGTAGAGAGAAATGTATATGGCGGCGGCAACTATGGATCTGTGTCTACGGGCACAGGACACAAGAGCGACATATACATTAAAGGCGGAACTGTAAATGGTTCGGTATTTGGTGGAAGTAACAATCAGAAAGGCCAAATAGTCAATATAAATATGACTGATGGTCAAGTCAATACTGGCATATATGGAGGTTCCAATGCAACTGGTACTGTTGCAGGCCCCGTCACGATAAATATTAACGGTGGTCAGGTAGGTACATCATCTTCTTTAGCCAATATTCACGGCGGCGGCTATGGATCATCAACAGTAGTAAGTGGCAATATCGACTTGACAGTTGGCGTTGAAAACGCCACAAGCGGCGCAACCATATACGGTGATGTTTATGGAGGCTCCGCATTAGGTAAGGTTAACGGAACAGCGGCCACTACCACATATCACACTAATGTGACCCTAAATAAAGGCACAATTTATGGTTCACTTTATGGTGGTGCTCTTGGCGACTACTCAACAGCCGCCAACGTCTATGGTCCCGTAACTGTGACTGTAAATGGTGGTAGCGTTAAGAAGACCAGTCAAGATGGTTCCGGATCAGTATATGGTTGCAACAACGTAAATGGAGCTCCACAGCGTAGTGTTGCTGTCGTAATAAACGGAACAGACCCTGCTCCATCGGACGATGAATTTGCTCTTTACGCAGTTTACGGAGGTGGCAACCAGGCAGACTACGGATATGCAACTCCTACTGTTACGGTTAATAACTGTAACAACAGCATTGAATACGTGTTTGGTGGAGGTAATGCGGCCGAGGTTCCTTCTACCGACGTCAAAATTTACGGTGCCGACTCTATTGGTAACGTATTTGGAGGTGGAAACGGTATAAGCGGTGTAGCAGCCGATGTAACCGGACAAACCCTTGTAAACATATACGGAGGCCATATCGGAAAGGTATTTGGTGGATCCAACAAGACCGGAACAATTGGCGGAGCTATAACCGTTAATGTAAACAAAAGCAACGATTGCACTGACCCAATGCTGGTTAGCGAGATTTATGGCGGTGGTAACATGGCTCCCAGTTCCGCCGGTACTATTAACATCTCCTGCACAGGTACAGATGGTTACATAGGCAAGGTATTTGGTGGAGCAAACGCCGCAAAAATTAGCGGTAATATCAACCTTAAGATTAACGGAGGTAACATAGGTGATGTATTTGGAGGTAACAATGCCAGCGGTGATATTACAGGAACAGTCAGTGTGACTGTAGGTGATGCCCCCGAGAATTGTGGCGTATTCAAAATTGAAAACGTATATGGTGGCGGTAACCTGGCACCATACGGACATAACAACGACTATCCCAACGTAAGGATAGTTAGCGGAACTGTTACAGGTGGTGTCTATGGCGGTGGTTACGGACAGCCTGCCGTCATTACGGGTAACCCGCAGGTAACTGTAACCGGAGGTACCATTGGCGCCGTATATGGTGGTGGTAATGCTGCAGCAGTAACCGGTAATACAGTAGTCAGCGTATCAAATGCTACCGTAACAGGATCTGTATATGGTGGCGGTAATGCAGCTGGTATATCGGGCACTACAAGTGTTTCTGTTTCATCGGGTACTATTGGCACAGGTATATATGGCGGTTGTAACTCACAGGGTAATGTAGGCTCAACTGCTACTGTTAGTATTACTGGCGGAACAATTGGTACAACACAGACTCCGGCTAATATCCACGGCGGAGGTTTTGGTAATGAGACCCGAGTATTGGGTAGCGTATCTGTAACCCTTGCAGGCATGACGGTTAATGGTGATGTCTATGGCGGTAGCGCTAAGGGTAAGACCAATGGTGATGAAGCCCGCACAAACGGAGCCACAACCGCAGTAACCATGAACAGCGGTACCATAACCGGTAGTATTTACGGCGGAGGTTTGGGTGACGCCACTTATGCAGCCGATGTATGGGGTCCTGTAACATTGACCATCAATAAGGGCAGCACAGTAGGAACCAACGTATATGGCGGTAACAATGCTAACGGATCACCTCAGGTATCGATAGATGTTATTGTTAACGGTCCCACCGATGCTGAGGCCACCACTACACCATTGAATCTTAACAACGTTTACGGTGGTGGTAATGAAGCCGATATAGCTGAAGGCTGTACGGCTCCTCATGTAAACATCAAGGGCTGCGGAACAGTGGTCAACCGCGCATTTGGTGGAGGTAATGCCGCATCGGTTCCGGCCACCAATCTGGAGATTCACGGCGGAACATTCCAGCAGGTATTTGGAGGCGGTAACGGTGAACGTGGCGCTAGTTTTGGTGCCGATGTAAACGGCAACGTAAATCTTAAAATATATGCCGGTACCATTACAAGTGTATTTGGCGGCAGTAATGCTAATGGCACCATATCAGGAGATATGAATGTCAGCATTGATGCCGAAAACGGCAACACTTGTGGCACAGAGATAGTAGAGATCTATGGTGGTGGCAACATGGCTGCAGGTAATGCAGGTGCTATTACCATCAACAACTGCGATGCAGTGATTGATACTCTTTACGGAGGTGCAAAAGCTGCCAATGTATTAAACAACATCGTATTGAATCTTGTCAAAGGACAGATAGGCAGTGCATTCGGCGGAAATAATGTAAGCGGAACCATCGGCGGTACAATTACCGTGAATGTGAACCTTGATGACTGCGCATCATTGGACTATGTATATGGTGCAGGTAACAAGGCTCCTTACACAGGCAATCCTATAGTTAACGTCAATAATGGCACCGTCAACAAAAGCGTTTATGGCGGCGGTAAGGGTGCCTCAGCCGTAGTTTCCGGTAACCCTGTTGTGACCATCGGTGATGCCACAGCAGCACATTGTGCAATCGTGACCGAGAACGTATACGGTGGCGGTGATGCCGCAGCAGTAGACGGCAGCACACAGGTTATATACAACGATAACAACGCCAACAGTACAGCAGCCAACCTGTTTGGCGGTGGTAATGCAGCCGGTGTAAGCGGAACGGCAACAGTAACTCTTACCAGCGGTAAGGTATTGACCGGTGTCTATGGCGGTTGTAACGCCAGCGGTACGGTGGGTGGTGCAATTGCACTCAACATTAACGGAGGTCAAGTAGGTACTGATGCAACACATAAGGCATACGGTATTTTCGGTGGCGGTAAGGGTTCTGCAACCCAGACTGGCGATGCAGTGACAGTAACCATAGGTACTGCAACAAATGCACAGACCTACCCCACTATCTACGGTGATGTATACGGCGGTAGTGCCGAGGGTCAGGTTAATGATGCTATAGGTGAGATCACCAAAGTTTGGCTCAAGAAGGGCGTAATAAACGGCGACCTCTATGGCGGCGGATTTGGTGACAACGGAGCCAACGCTCTTGTAAACGGCAGCGTTCAGGTAGTTGTTGACGGCGGTACGGTAACCGGTAAGGTATTTGGCTGTAACAATGCCAACGGAACACCTAAGGGTGCCGTAACAGTTACCATCAACGGCACTGACACACCTCCGTCCGGTTACGCGCTCTCCGAGGTTTACGGAGGCGGTAATATGGCAAACTACGTACCTACTAGCGTAACTCCCGCAACCGTAGTTGTAAACGGTTGCAACAACAGCATTGGTGTTGTCTATGGCGGTGGTAATGCGGCCGATGTGCTTGGCACCGATGTAACCATCTGGGGCGGCACCATTGGTCAGGTATTCGGTGGCGGTCATGGCAACAAGGATGCCAATCCCGTGACCGAGGCTAACGTTGTTAAGCGTGAAGGCCAAGGCGGTAATGTAGCCGTTAAGATTTACGGCGGTACCATTACCGAGGTATTTGGCGGCTCCAACAGTAAGGGTACCATTCAGGGCGAAAGCACCGTAACTATTAAGGATAACGGTGGTTCCTGCACATTTGACATTACCGATGTTTACGGTGGCGGTAACCAGGCCGAAGGTAACGCCGGCACACTGAACATAGGTTGCGGTGCGGTGATTACAGGTAATATTTATGGTGGCGCCAAGCAGGCTAATGTAAACAACGACATACATCTGATTATAAGCGGAGGTAACCTGCACAATGTATTTGGCGGTAACAACATAAGCGGTAACGTTAAGGGATCCATCATAGTTGATATTGAAAAGGATAACACCTGCGACACCTGGCATGTAGATAACGTGTACGGCGGTGGTAACATGGCTGCTTATTCAGTATACGGATACAACAATGACGGTACTCCTATTACAACAGGTACTTCAGCCTACGCAAATCATCCTGTGGTCAACATCAAGAACGGAACGGTATCTGTAAACGTATTTGGTGGTGGTTATGGTTCAACTGCCACTGTATATGGCAACCCGCAAGTAAATCTGATAGGCGGTATTGTTACCGGCAAGGTATTCGGCGGCGGCGAGTCTGCTCCTGTAACAGGTTCTCCTGTAGTTACAGCTAACTATGGTCAGGCCACTAATATATATGGTGGTGGTCTGGGTCAATCAGCTGTAGTTACCGGTACACCACACGTCATTATCAATCAGACACAGGACAAGACTCTGACTGTTACCGATGTGTTTGGCGGCGGTGATGCTGCTCAGGTATCAGGCGGTACTCTAGTTGACCTTACAGCCGGAACGGTAACCCGCGCATTTGGTGGTGGTAACCAGGCTGCAGTTACAGGCAAGACTACAGTTAATGTACAAGGCGCAACAATCACCAATGTATTTGGTGGTGGTAATGAGGCCGGTGCCGGACAGACCGAGGTGAACATAACTGCAGGCACAGTAACTACCGGAATTTATGGAGGTAGCAACGCTAATGGTACTATAACTGGTGCTATTGCCGTAAATGTATTAGGTGGCACAGTTGGTTCTAGCTCTACCAATGCATATGGTATATTTGGTGGAGGTAAAGGCCCGGCTACCCGTACTGGTGACAACGTAACTGTAACAATAGGCACCACAACAAGCGGACCTACTATCTATGGTGATGTATATGGCGGCTCGGCCGAAGGTCAGGTTAATGACGATCTTGCTGAGATCACTAAGGTTTGGCTCAAGAAGGGAACCATTAATGGTGATCTTTACGGCGGCGGATTTGGTGATGAGGGAGCCAACGCTCTTGTAAACGGTAGAGTTCAGGTTATTGTTGATGGTGGTACTGTAACAGGTTCTGTATTTGGCTGTAACAATGCAAACGGTACACCTAAGGGCGCAGTTGATGTGACTATCAATGCTACTGACCCACCTGCTGCAGGTTCATCATGGGCACTGGGTGCAGTATATGGTGGTGGTAACCTGGCAGCATACTCGCCCACTGTTACAACCACAGCAACTACTGTTACTGTGAATGGTTGCAGTAACACCATTAAGGATTTGTTTGGTGGCGGTAACGCTGCTGCAGTTCCAGCTACATCTGTTATTATTAATGGCGGTACATTTGACCGTGTATTTGCCGGAGGTAACGGACAGGTTAGTGCAGCCAATGTAACCGGCAATACAAGTGCTCTGATCAAGGGTGGTACTATACGTCAGGTATTTGGCGGCAGTAACCAGAATGGAACCATAGGTGGTACCATCAATGTGGAGATAAACAAGGCTGACGGCGGCTGCGATATGCATATTACCGAGGTATATGGTGGTGGTAACCAGGCTGCCAGCAATGCCGGTAATTTAAGCATTGTACGCACGGGTGGTGATTCTGAAGGTATTCAGTATGTTTATGGCGGAGCCAACGATGCTGATGTGACAGGTGATATTACTCTCAACATTACCGGTGGACGTATTACTGAGGCTGTATTCGGAGGTAACAACACCGGACACACAGTAAATGGTAACATAACAGTTAATGTGGAGTGGAATAACGCTAACGGTGCCAATGACAAGAAATATCTTAAGGATGTGTTTGGCGGCGGTAACAATGCCCCCTACTCTAACTCTGGCAATTATCCTGCTGTAAACATTAATAATGGTACTGTAAGCGGTAATGTGTTTGGTGGAGGTAAGGGTACAGGAGCTACTGTGCAAGCTAATCCTACAGTAACCATTGGTGATGCGGTATCAGGTCATGTTGCGACTGTTCTGGGTAATGTATTTGGAGGCGGTGATGCAGCCGGCGTTACCGGTAACACAACCATACTCCTTACAGCAGGTACAATTGGAAATGGTACTATTGGCGATGGAACATTGGGTAACGTATATGGTGGTGGTAAGCAGGCCATTGTTACCGGCAACACTACCGTAAAGATTGAGGGTGGCTCAGTTACCACCGATGTTTACGGCGGCGGTATGCAGGGTGATGTTACAGGTGATGTAACAGTAAACATAAGCAAGAGTGGAACACCTGGCACACCTGTAATAGGACGTGATGTATACGGCGGTGGTGCATTGGCCAACACCAATACTGCAAACAATGTTGCTAATCCACCTACCCCACTAAAGGCTACAGTGGTTAACCTGTATCCGGGCGCCAAAATAGGACATGATGTTTACGGCGGCGGACGAGGCCAAAAGGAAGACCAAACTAATAATATCACGGCTATACCGGCTATTGTATACGGTAATGTAACTGTTAACCAAAACGGATCTAAACTTACTGCTGCCTATTCTGAAGAAGGTTTGGCAACAGGTGGACGTATATTTGGCGGTAACAATGTGAACGGTACTCCTAAGGGTCATATAAAGGTTCATGTTATTCAGACTGTCGGTGATAATTATTCAAGGCCTACTGATCCTAATGCTCTTAACAGTACAACTGTTTCATATAATTATGATTTGGCAGCAGTATACGGCGGCGGTAATGAGGCTGAATATATCCCGTCTGATAATAATGACTGTGCCGAGGTTCTTATAGAGGGATGTTCAAACGTTAGCATACACTCTGTTTACGGTGGTGGTAATGCAGCAGCGGTTCCGGCCACTTTGGTTACTATTAGTGGTGCCTATGAGATAGGTTATGTGTTTGGTGGCGGTAACGGTGCTGGCACTGGTAATCCTGGTGCTAATGTGGGTTATCATGCCTACTCTGAACACACCAGTTCATCGGATGAAGATAAAGCATGGCGTCAAGCAAATAAACTTTATGGTACCGGTGTTGCTACGACCGAAGTATATGGCGGTAGGATTCACTACATTTATGGTGGTAGCAACACAAAGGGTAATGTACGCGAGATTGCTGTTGCCATGCTTGATGAGGTTAGCACTTGTCCGCTTGTGGTGGACGGCATTTACGGCGGCGGACGTGAGGCCTACATGGAGGGTAGTTCTATGCTGGAGATGGGCTGCGTGACTGGCTTGAACGAGATCTATGGCGGTTCTGAGAAGGCTGACGTGGGTAGTAATGTTGAACTGACAATTACCAGCGGTCACTTTAACAAGGTGTTTGGCGGAAACAACAAGGGTGGTAGGATTCTTGGTTCTATCAAGGTTAATATTGAGCAGACCGGTTGTGTGCCTATCACTATTGATGAGCTCTATCTGGGTGGTAACAACGCTCCCTACTCTGTTTACGGTTATTTCAACGATCCATTTACTGTTAATCTTAACGGTGAGGAGGTGACTCATTACGAACTTAAAAGGCCATCTGACAACAACAGGATATATGATGAACCCGTACTCAACATCCGTTCATTCAAGAGTATTGGAAATGTGTACGGTGGCGGTAACGGTAAATATGCTGTGATGGTGGCTAATCCTACTGTTGACATTAACGTGACTCAGGGTTGGGTTAACGGTGAGTACGTTGGTAATGTTGCCGAATACAGCGATTATAAGAGAACTCCTGCCCTGCTACAGAACGACGGTGTCATAGATACTGTATTTGGCGGAGGTAATGCTGCAAGGGTTGAAGGTAGCCCCACTGTCAAGATAGGCGACAGGATTAACACTAAAGTTTTGCTTAAGAGTATGAATGACCTTTATACTACAGTTGGAGCTTCTGGTGAAAGAAGGAGCGATGTCTTGATACAGAGAGATACCAAAGACAATGCTGACGCTATCAAATATACTATTGTTGGCGATAACAATGTTCCTGTATCGGGCAAGGATCCGCTTACTGTCAACCTAAGCCAGACTGTAAAGGGTGCTACCATATCTGGTAACGTATATGGTGGTGGTAATGCAGCTGACGTAACCGGCGGCACAAACATCCAGGTTGGACCTAACGGAAACGGACAAAGCGGTAACGGCGGTGGTAATGGTGCTCCTACACGCTCCAGCCAGACGACCACACAGGAGTCAGCACAGTCAGAAGCACAGCAGCCAGCAGCGCAGCAGCAACCTGCCCAGAGTAACGCCGCTACGGAGTCTAACCAGTCACGCTCAGTCAACGCCAACCGCGCTGACTAACGGACGCTGATTAACAAGGCTAAGCTATAACAAGAAAGGAGGACCAAACGGCCCTCCTTTCTTTTGGATGATTACCCCGGTTAGAACGGGCTGAAGGCCCAGACTGTGGAGTACGGAGTGTAGTTGCTGTTGCTTATGCCGCCGCATGATACCAGACGGCCGTCGGGGAGCATTGTCATGCAGTAAATTGAAGCGTAGGCATCAAGTACATTGGTCTTGTAGAGCATGAGTGCGGCGGGTGCGGTGCTATAATCTACCTTGAGAATGTAATAGACGGGAGTCTCTGCATTGCCGTTAAAAGCGGGCAGATATGCTATCTTGTGTGGTTGGTCGGTAAAGATCTGGCCTGAATAGATTAACTGGGTTCCGGATTCTGCCATTGGCACCGGCAGTTCTGTTTCCAGCATGGAGAATGTCTCTCCCTCAACCTTGATGATGCCTATCTGGTCCATATCATTACGCGCCTGAATAAGGTAGCTGTAATCGGCAATTGCACAATCTGCCGGACGCCAGTTCTGTGGGGCGCCAACGGGACGCCAGGTTTCAAATAGGTCAACGGTGAAGGGGTCTCCCTCCAGACGGTCCACTATCAATGAGTTTGCGGTGCTGCCGTAATTGCTTACGGGACCAAATATGATTGCATTGTTCTGTGCTGAACGCAGTATATAAGGTGTGGAGCGGTTCTCTGATATGGTTCCCTGATAGGTGAACTGTCGGGTTGACGTGGAGTAAAGTTCTGTGGCATCATATGCATACCAATTTCCTGATACCACTATATTGCCATCGGCCAGCTCTACTGCACGGCTCAGTGTACGGTCCAGGTTCATTGACGGCATATTACTGAAGCTGTGCGTGGAGGGGTCATATAGCTCTACATATGGTGACTGCCCTACTCCTGAACTGCTGGAGCATCCGCCGCCTAGCATCATTCGTCCATCGGACATTACTACCGAGAAGGCCATGTCATGTGTGTAGTTCATGCTTATGGCATGCCACTCACCGTTTTCCAGATATTCGGCCGATGACGTGGGTGAGAATCCGCTTACATGGCCGCCTGCTACTGTGAGCTGTCCGTTGGCTACAAAAAGTACGTGGTCGGCACGCGCATGAAGCATATCGGGCAAGCGATCGGCCTGCATGTGCTGTACTTGTACGTACGGCTCTACTACTGACACTGTGAACTCTGCCTGGATTCCACCGTGGGCTGTGACGGTTATTATGGCCTCACCTACTCCAACGGCAGTTATAATGTCATCCTGAATGGTTGCCACACTTGTGTTGCTGCTTTCCCAGGTTAAGCTTTTGTATGTGGCATTATCAGGAATGATTGTTGCGGTTAGCTTTTCGGTCTGCCCTAGCATAAGTTCCAATGGGTCCTTATCAGGGATGACTGATCGTACTGCGATGTATGCCGGTATTACTTTAACCAGGCAACTGGCGACAAATCCGCCATCGGATGTCTTTACAAAGATTAGTGCAGATCCTTCGGCGATAGCCTTGACACGACCATCAGTTACGGTAGCTACATTCTCGTTGTCGGAACTCCAGATGAGTGATTTATCGGTGGCATTATCGGGGGTAACCACTGCCGTAAGAACAGTATCATGCCCTACCTTGAGTTCAAATTCAGTAATATTAAACGATACTCCATTAACGCTAACCTCATCAGGTTCACATGAGGTCAGAAGCATGAAAGACAACGCTACCGCCCAACAAAATAAATAATTAACTCTTCTCATATCACAGTGTATATTTATTGCTCTATATATGGTCCCACCTCATCCCTATACTACAAACGTACACATATAAACTGATATCCACAAACAAAGAAATAAAAAAAGAGAGCCAAGAATTAAATCCTCAGCTCTCTGAAAAGACGGCGGCGACCTACTCTCCCACTTGCCCAGTTCCGCGGATGCGGAACTAAAACAAGGTCAATGGTACTGCGCAACACAAAAAAAGAGCCTCAGACTCTAAGCCTGAAGCTCTCCTGAAAGACGGCGGCGACCTACTCTCCCACTTGCCCCGTTTCGCGTAGGCGGAACTAAAACAAGGTCAATGGTACTGCGCAACACATAAAAAAAGAGCCTCAGACTCTAAGCCTGAAGCTCTCTAAAGACGGCGGCGACCTACTCTCCCACTTGCGCAGTACCATCGGCGTGAACGGGCTTAACTTCTCTGTTCGGAATGGGAAGAGGTGGAACCCCGCTGCTATAGCCACCTGAATGTCATACAAGGTCTCCCTTGCGGTATGGTTGACAAACAGCCACAAAACGATTTGCTTATTCTACCACTTGGCTATATTCTAATCTCGCGTCACTTTCGCAAGTCTTACGACTCAAGGAAAAGTTCGGGCAATTAGTACTGCTCGGCTTTGACGTCACCGCCTTTACACCTGCAGCCTATCAACGTCCTAGTCTAGAACGACCCTCAAAGGAAATCTAATCTTGCGGCCGGCTTCGCACTTAGATGCATTCAGCGCTTATCCGATCCAGACGCGGATACCCGGCGGTGCCCCTGGCGGGACAACCGGTAAACCGGAGGTCTGTCCAACACGGTCCTCTCGTACTAATGTCAGATCCACGCAAATTTCCAACGCCCACGATAGATAGAGACCGAACTGTCTCACGACGTTCTGAACCCAGCTCGCGT
>JAEEGJ010003618.1_pt1 | contig 57706 bp, 44 predicted proteins | sample 8958761 | NCBI WGS metagenome assembly JAEEGJ01 (sample SAMN16246546, study PRJNA631951) | gut metagenome | biome: gut microbiome; feature: rumen; material: RS-attached | host: Bos | place: Iran: Karaj | collected 2018-10 | reverse complement strand
TTTCCCCCTCTTTTAGATTCGACGAAGGAGCGAAAAAACTAATTCCCCTTCTTTTAGAAGGGGTGCCCGAAGGGCGGGGTAGTGAAAGTAATAATGCCCGAAGGGCGGGGTAGTAATAAAGAAAACAACAACAATAACAAAATAAAAACAACACTATGGAAATTTTATCAGACAGAATTTTAGCGATGGGTGAATCAGAAACCTTAGCGATGACTCAGATTGCCCGTGAATTGAAAGAACAAGGCAAAGACATTATCAGTCTCAGCATTGGCGAACCCGATTTCAACACACCGGAATGTGTGAAGGAATACGCCAAACAAGCCATTGACGACAATTACACTCACTATCCGCCAGTTCCTGGCTACGCCGATTTGTTGAAAGCTATCAGTCATAAATTCAAAAGAGATAACAACTTGGATTACGACACCAACCAGATTGTAGTTTCTACTGGTGGCAAGCAGGCTATTTATCAGGTGGTTATGAGCTTGGTAAACCCTGGTGACGAGGTGATTATCCCCACTCCTTATTGGGTATCATACCGCGAGATCGCCAAGGTTGCCGGTGGCAAATGTGTATATGTACCCGCCAAATTGGAAAATGATTTCAAAATCACTGCCGAGCAGCTGAGAGAAGCCATCACACCCAAAACAAAGCTTATCATGTTCAGCAGCCCGTCAAATCCTACAGGCATGTTGTACAGCAAAGACGAGTTGCGAAGCTTGGCTGAGGTGGTGAAAGAACATCCGCAAGTAGTGGTGATGGCCGACGAAATTTACGAACACATCAATTTTGTTGGAAAACACGAGAGCATAGCCCAGTTCGATTTTATCAAAGACCAAGTGGTAACCGTGAACGGTGTGGCCAAGGGATTTGCCATGACTGGCTGGCGTATCGGTTTCATTGGTGCTCCGCTGAAGATTGCCAAGGCTTGCAAGAAACTGCAAGGTCAGGTTACCTCCGCTACATGCTCTATTGCCCAGCGTGCCACCATCAAAGCCATGGAGATGGATCCGACCACATCCAAGGACATCATTGACATGCGCAACACCTTCAAAGCCCGTCGTGACATGGTATTTGCCTTGCTGAATGAGATTCCAGGCTTCAAGCAGCGTATGCCCCAGGGTGCTTTCTATTTCTTCCCCGATGTGTCAGCTTTGTACGGCAAAAACGTGCCCGCCGACTCCCAGTTCGCAGCCACCTACAAGAAAACAGCTATTGAGAACTCAACCGACTTATGCATGTACCTGTTGTATGATGCTAATGTGGCATTGGTGCAGGGTTCCGCTTTCGGCGACGACAATTGCATCCGTCTGTCCTACGCCACCTCAGAGGCCAATCTGAAAGAAGCTTGCCGCCGTATCAAAGCCGCAGTAGAGGCCATGAAATAAAAATGTGTCATGGTTGTTGAGACACAATTATTGTAGAGACGTACCGTGGTACGTCTCTACTGTTTTAAATAGGCCGTATGCAGGGCTTTGTAGATAGGTCCCGTTGGTTGTAGTCGGCTCTGGTAGAGGGTGATTTCGTTAATAGGAATGCTTTGTGAAAATGCTGGTTGGTTTTGTTCAAAGACCTTCCAGAAGTACTTTTTGCTTTGCGTCTCTTTGATGCGTCCCAAGGTGATGTGAGGCACGACATTGCCGTGGTTGGGCTCGAAGCCGAGATCCAAAAGATGTTCTTCCATCTTTTCAAACAACTGTAGGTAAGGCACAAATTCCGAGAAACCTAACCAAAGGACTTCTGGGGCGTATTTGCTGCCGAAAATGCCTAACTTGTCCAAGTTTAGCGAAAAAGCCTGTGTCTGGTTGGCTAGCACATTCAGCATTTTTTTGAGTTTAGGAATATGATTATCAGCTGTTTGTCCCAAGAATCGGAGGGTCAGATGTTGCAGTTGGCTATCTACCCACACAATCTTATCGCCCGACAATTGCCGTTGCAGTTGCCGCATCAAGCTCATATACTGCTCGTTCAACTCTATTTTGGTGGCGATAAAGAGGCGTTTCATGGGGAATGGATTAGAACGCAAAAATAGTGAAAAAAATAATGTGGCAATTGGCTAATATAATCAGCAAATCTCTTCAGAAAAAAATCCTGCTTATGCCCTTGTTTCCCATGTGTGTAATTGGGGAATTTTTTTTAAATTTGCAAGCTTAAAATAAAACTGTGAATTTGCAGTTATAAAGTATATATTATATAGCTATGAAGAAACATAAAGTGCTGATTATCTTATTGTCTGCCTTGCTGATGCTAGGTTGCTCACAGACCAGCCAGGCAGATGCCACCAATGCGGGAAGCGACAATCAGGAGCAGAAAAATCCGACCAAAAAGAAAAAAAAGACTGAAATGACAAAAGTATTACTGAAAACCTCCATGGGAGACATCGTCATCGCTTTGTACGACGAGACCCCCCTGCACAAGGAAAATTTCATCAAATTGGTGAACGACAAATACTACGATGGCGTTCTTTTCCACCGTATTATCCAGAACTTTATGATTCAGACGGGCGACCCGGAGTCCAAGACTGCCAAGCCAGGACAGATGTTAGGCAATGGTGGCCCCGGCTATACCATACCCGCAGAGTTTGTGCCGGGCTTGTACCATAAGCGTGGCGCGGTGGCCGCTGCCCGTATGGGCGACAATGTCAACCCCAAGAAAGAATCTTCGGGCTCACAGTTCTATATTGTTGATGGCAGAGTATTCAATACCAATGAGATAAACCGTGTGATCCAGATGACTGGCAAGACCTACAGCATGGATCAAATTAAGGACTACACTTCTATCGGTGGCGCTCCTCATTTGGATGGCGATTATACTGTTTTCGGCGAGGTAGTGTCCGGTATGGAAATCGTGGACAAAATTGCCGCCCAGAAAAAAGACGGCCGTGATAGACCGGTAGAAGATATTAAGATTATCTCCGCAGAAATCATGAAGTAAAATCAATTGTTAAGACGTGAAGACGTGGATTTTTTTTTCGCCTTAACGAGCGAACGAAGTGAGCGGCTTCCCGAACGAACGAAGTGAGTGACTCCACGTATAAACGATTAAACAAATAAACAGATCAACAATTCAACAAATGAATAATATCGACAAAATAAAAACTGAGCTGGAGCAATTCGGTATCAGCAGCATGGAAACCCTTGAGCAATTCCGCCTGAAATTCTTGGCCAAGAAAAGCGAGTTGCAGGAACTGCTTTCAGAAATCAAAAACGTAGCTCCAGAAGAGCGCAAAAGCTTCGGCCAGCAAGTCAATGAGCTGAAACAGAAGGCCCAGCAACTATACGAAGATGCCAAAACGAAGATGGAAATGCAATCTATCAGCACGGGTAGCCAAATGGATGTAACCCGTCCTTCAACGGCCATTTCCGTAGGTTCCATGCACCCTATCTCCATCATGATGAATGAAGTTTGCGAGATTTTCGAGAAGATTGGCTTCAGCACCGTTTCCGGTCCCGATGTGGAAGATGACTGGCATGTGTTCACTGCCTTGAACTTCCCGGAAGAACATCCCGCCCGTGATATGCAGGACACCTTCTTTGTGGAGTTGCATCCCGACATCCTGCTGCGTACCCACACCTCTTCTTTACAAGTGCGTACCATGGAAAAACAGCAACCTCCCATCCGCGTGATATGCCCAGGACGTGTGTTCCGTAACGAGGCCATCACCTCCCGTGCCCATTGCATATTCCATCAAGTGGAAGGTTTGTATATTGCTGAAAATGTGTCGTTTGCGGAAATGAAACAAACTTTGTTGTATTTTGCCCAGCAAATGTTCGGCAACGAAACCAAAATCCGTCTGCGCCCTTCTTACTTCCCCTTCACTGAACCGTCAGCAGAAATGGACATTTCCTGCAATATCTGTGGCGGCAGCGGCTGTGCCTTGTGCAAACATACCGGTTGGGTGGAAATCTTAGGTTGCGGAATGGTGGATCCTAGCGTGCTTGAAAATTGTGGTATCGACAGCAAGAAATATACAGGCTATGCTTTCGGTCTGGGTATCGAAAGAATGACCATGCTAAAATACAGAACCAACGACATCAGACTGTATTTTGAGAATGACGTCCGCTTCCTGCGCCAGTTCAAAGCCGCCGGAAATTAGACGGGAAGGCGGAAAGACATGCACTGCGTGCATTCGTGAAGACGGAAAGAAGAATTTTTCGAGTGAACGTAGTGAACGTCTTGTCGAGCGAGCAAAGCGAGCAACTTCTCAAGCGAACGTAGTGAGTGACTCCACGTTTTAACGCATAATCAAAACAATTAAAAACATAAACAATGAGTAAAAAATTTAAGTTAATCAATAATATAATCGGTTGGGCGATAGGCATATTGGCTTCTGCCGTTTATATTATGACCGCCGAACCCACGGCATCATGGTGGGACTGTGGTGAATACATTGCCACCACCTACAAACTGTTGATTGGCCATCCGCCTGGAGCACCGACTTTCCAGCTGATAGGCCGTTTCTTTACGCTTTTCGCTGGTGGTGATGTCACCAAAGCCGCTTTCTGTGTCAACTGCATGTCCGCTATTTGCAGTGGTTTGACCATTATGTTCCTGTATTGGACCATTGTCCGCTTGGGCCGCAAGATGGTGATGAAGCTGGGCGAAATGACTCCCGGAAGAATTGTGGCTGTTGTGGGTTCCGCCATCGTGGGTGCATTAACTTACACATTTACAGATACATTCTGGTTCTCCGCAGTGGAAGGTGAGGTTTATGCCATGTCCTCGTTTTTTACAGCATTGGTATTCTGGTGCATCTTGAAATGGGATGAGGAGTACGACAATCCAAAGTCCAACACCAACCCCAACCGTTGGATAGTTTTAATTGCTTATCTCATAGGACTTTCCATTGGTGTCCACTTGCTGAACTTGCTGACTTTGCCCGCCGTTGTGCTGATTGTCTATTTCAAACTTTCACCTAAGGCCACCTACATGGGCATCGTACAGTCATTGGCCATCATTTCCTTCTTCTTAGGTTTCGTGCTGAATACCGGTTGGATGATTTTCGACTGGATTTTCATCACCATACCTTTGTTTGTCCTTTGCGTGAAGAAGGGAACCATCAGATCGAAAGAAGAATGGGGAGTGTTTTTGTCGCTGTTACTGTCTTTCGTGATGTTAGGGACAATTCTGTATTTCATTATTCCACAGATTGTTAATTTGGCCGGTAAGTTCGAGATTTTTGCTGTTAACTCCATTGGCTTGCCATTCCACTCTGGTTCTGTCATCTTCTTTACGCTGGTGGCCGCACTGGTGGCATGGGGATTATATTATGGCTATAGCCGCAAAAAAGCCAATTTCCTAACTGCTGTTTATTGCTTTGTTTTCATCTTGGTGGGTTATTCAACTTTCTTCACTTTGGTGATTCGCTCTAACGCCAATCCTACCATCGATGAGAACAATCCAGAAGATGCTGTGGCTTTGTTGGCCTATCTGAATCGTGAGCAATATGGCTCAAAACCGATTTTCTATGGTCAATGCTATAACTCCAGATATACTGGTGCCAAAGACGGCAAACCAGTATATACCCGTGACGACAAATCCGGAAAATATATCATTTCTGATCAAAGAAAGGAAGATAAACCCGTCTATAATCCTGCTGACATGATGCTGTTCCCGAGATTGTGGTCCAGCAATCACCGCCAGAATTATATCAACTGGCTGAAAGCCCAATATAATTCGGACAGTGCTTCCGATAAGGAAAACCGCAGGAACTTGGACAAAGGCAAGCTGCCTACCTATCAGCAGAATATGAAGTTCATGCACACGTACCAGTTCGACTACATGTATTTCCGTTATTTCATGTGGAATTTCTCTGGTCGTCAGAATGATATCCAAGGAAGAAATGACATTGACAAAGGCAACTGGATTACCGGTATTCCAGCTATCGACAAAACCCGTATAGGTGTGAATGGTAACGATATGCCCACCAGCATGGAGCGTCCCGGACACAACAAGTATTACATGTTGCCACTGATTTTAGGTCTTATTGGTCTGATTGTGTATTCAATGAAAGACCCGAAAGGCTCGTATGTGGTGCTGTGGCTTTTCCTGATGACTGGTTTGGCCATTGCCTTCTACCTGAATATGGAACCCTTCCAGCCGCGTGAACGTGACTATGCTTTCGCCGCTTCGTTCTATGCTTTCTCCATCTGGATTGGCTTCGGTGTATATGGTATTTATTCTCTCTTCGAGAAAATCAAGAACAGCAAAGTACAAGTAGCTGGCGCTTTGTTGGTTACATTGATATGCTTAGGTCTTGTCCCTGGCATTCTGGCCAAGGAGAACTGGCACGATCATGACCGCTCCAACCGCTACACCGCTTTGGCTATGGCCAAGAACTATTTGGACTCATGTGCCCCCAACGCCATCCTTTTCACCTTGGGTGATAATGATACTTTCCCCTTGTGGTACGCCCAAGAAGTGGAAGGCTACCGTACCGATGTGCGTGTGTGCAACCTCAGTTTGTTGAGCACCAGCTGGTATGTGGATCAGATGAAGCGTCAGGCCTATAACTCTGCCCCACTCCCCATCTCCATGACTTGGAACCAGTACAAGGACGGTACCCGTGACATGATGCACCTTGGACCTGCCGGCAACCAGTTTGTCAATCTGAAAGATATCATTGAATATGTGAAACAACCTCAGTTTGACAACCAGAAAGTATTGTATTTCTTGCCTTCAGACAAGTATAGAAGTACAGGCGTTGCTATCCCTGGCAGCTTCTCATTGGATGTTGACAAGGAAAAAGTGCTGGCTAATGGAACTGTCGATCCGAAAGATGCCGACCTGATTGTGGATAAGTTACGCTGGAATATGGAAACTGGTGGTGTAAATACTTACGTCAAGGCTTACATCATTATGATGGACATTTTGGCTAACAACAATTGGGAAAGACCTGTATATTATGCGGCGACTACCGGCCCAGAGGCTTATCTCGGTCTGGAAGAATACTTCCAACTGGAAGGTATGGCTTTCCGTTTGGTGCCTATCAAATCTCCGAAAAGAGGCTATTACGATGCCGGTCGTATCAATTCAGATGTGTTGTATAATAACCTGATGAATGTATTCAACGACCATAGCCGTACCGACATGGTGAATAACCCCAACGCTCCGGCCAAGACTCCATACCAGTATGCCTGGGGTGGTTTCAATGATCCGCGTGTATATCACTCTGAGGATAATGTGAGATTGACAACACTGATCCGTAAAATTCACCAGCGTTTGGCTGAACAGCTGATTAACGAGGGCAAGATTGATTCCGCGGAGAAAGTGCTTGACCACTGCAATGACATTCTGCCGGCTTGCAACTTCCCCTATCTGATGGATTATCAGTTGGGTTATTCACAAACTTGTGTGTTCTATATACGTGATTATTTCAGACTGAATACAGAAACTGGCCGTCAGAAAGGCTTGCAAATGGCTACCGATTATTGGAACATGTTTGTAGAAGAAATGGCCTGGTTAGACAAGAATTATAATGAGAGAATGGCTGACAGCTATGCCGAGCTGATTAACTACAACATCCTCTTCACACAACAGATGTTCAGCATCTTGAATGATTATCAGCTTCAGTTGCCGGAACAGGAGCTGAAGAAACTGAAATTCGACAAGTTCGCCACTGCATACATCGACAAGCAGAACAGCATCATCACACGCTGTCTTACGGACTTGGAGAAAAACCAAGAGCAACTGACACTGGCGTTCCAGTCACTGAAAAACATCACTCGATTGGCTCAACTTACCGGTAATGAGACCATAGCCAAGAAAGGCTTGGATATTGCTGAAAATCAGTTGAATATATTTACCCAAATGGATCCTGGTTTTGGTCAGAGCTATCGGAATTTCTTCTACGACAATAAATATTACTAATGAATAAAGATTAATGGTTAATGGTTAATGAGAAAATGGCGGAAATATTCCTCTATCATTAACCACTAATCATTCTCTTGATAACCGAAAACTATTAGAATGTATGAATAATAACAACTACTGCGTCATTATGGCGGGAGGTATTGGAGCCAGATTCTGGCCCATGAGCCGCTCCAATACCCCCAAGCAGTTTATAGATATTTTAGGGGACGGCAGTACACTCATCCAGAAAACCTTCAGCAGATTCAGCAAAATCTGTCCGAAAGAGAACATTTACATCGTCACCAGCGAACAGTACAAGGATATTGTTAAAAAACAACTTCCGGATGTTACTGACGAACAATTAGTGCTGGAGCCGGCACGCCGCAACACGGCACCTTGCATTCATTATGCTAATTTCAAAATCAGACAGAAAAATCCGAATGCTGTAGTAGTGGTGGCACCTTCCGACCATTTGATTGTCAAAGAAGATGTGTTTTTGGAGGTAGTGGAGAAAGGTCTGAAGGCAGTGAGCGAGAACGATTGCCTGCTGACCATTGGTATCAAACCATCGCATCCAAACACAGGCTATGGCTACATTCAGTTTAATGATGAAAAAAGCATGCCTGATAATCATTCCATTTATGATGTAAAGGTTTTCACAGAGAAGCCAGAACTGGAGATGGCTAAGCAGTTTGTTGAAAGTGGCGATTTCTTGTGGAATGCGGGCATTTTTATGTGGTCGCTGAAGTCGATTTTTGCCGCTTTCGAAAAGTATCTTCCAGATGTGAATGACCTGTTCAAAAAGGGAGAGAGTGTTTACAATACGCCTGCTGAACAGGACTTTGTGAAAGATGTGTATCAGGTTTGCCGGAATATTTCCATCGATTATGGCGTAATGGAAAAGGCCACCAATGTGAAGGTTTATGCCGCTGATTTCGGTTGGTCAGACCTTGGTACCTGGGGGTCCTTGTTCAATCTCCGTGAGAAAGACGACGACAACAATGCCATTGTCGGCAAAAAGGTAAAGACCTACAACAGTCACAATTGCATCGTGAACATGCCGAAAAACAAGGTAGTAGTCATTCAAGGTTTAGATGACTACATTGTGGTGGAGAATGACGATGTATTGCTAATCTGCAAGAAGGAAGACGAACAGCAGATTCGTCAATATGTCACGGATGTGCAGGTGGAGTTCGGAAACAAATACGTGTAATTAATGTGCTAATGTGCCAATTATCAATTAATAATTAACAATGAATAATTAATAATGAGCATTTTAGCATCTGTATATTTCACCAAAATCTTATAACACTCAATCAAAATCATCTAATTGTATAACTTACACAATCAACTATTAACTATTAATTATCCCATGGCTTATCTTATAAAGAACATCAAGAAACTCGTGCAGGTGGAAACCAAGCCTGTGCTGCTGCGTGCCGGCAAGGACATGCAAACGGTAAAATGTATTGACAATGCGTTTTTGCTGACCGATGGCGATAAAATCGTGGATTTTGGCAAGATGAGCAAGCTGACCGAGGAGGTTTTGGCTCAATGCAAACATAAAGTCCAGGAAATTGACGCTACAGGCCGTATGGTGTTCCCTTCATTCTGCGACTCGCATACACACATTGTCTATAAAGGCAGCCGTGAGATAGAATATAACGATAAGATCAAGGGCTTGAGCTATGAGGAGATTGCCAAACGTGGCGGTGGCATCCTGAATAGTGTGAAGAAATTGCGCAAAGCATCTGAGGATGAATTATTTGACAAAGCCTGGGAGCGTTTGGAAGAGATTATCTCTTTCGGTACGGGAGCTGTGGAAATCAAGAGCGGTTATGGCTTGTCCACCAAAGATGAACTGAAATCGTTGCGTGTTATCCGTCGCCTGAAAGAAAAGTCTCCGCTTACTATCCGTGCCACTTTCTTGGGTGCTCATGGCGTGCCAGAAGAATATAAAGGCCGTCAAGGAGAGTATGTTGATTTGATTATCAACGAAATGATACCGATGGTGGCTGCTGAAGATTTGGCCGATTATATTGATGTTTTCTGTGATCGTGGTTTCTTTACTCCTGAAGAAACAGAGCGAATTTTGATGCAAGGTATCAAGTATGGCATGAGACCGAAAATCCATGCCAATGAGTTAGCCAATTCGGGTGGTATTCAGGTGGGTGTCAAATATAATAGTTTGTCGGTTGACCATTTGGAACACACTGGTCCAAAGGAAATTGAGTGTCTAATGGGCTCTGAAACTATGCCCACCTTCCTGCCGGGAGCGGCCTTCTTCCTGAACATGGTGTATGGTCCTGCCCGCCAGATGATAGATGCTGGTTTGCCAGTGGCCTTGGCTTCCGACTATAATCCTGGTTCCTCACCATCAGGCAATATGCAATTCATCTTGTCTATGGGTTGTATAAACTATAGAATGACTTGTGAGGAGTCCATCAACGCCACCACGTTGAACACGGCATACGCCATGGGTGTAAGCCAGACGCACGGCAGCATCGCCAAGGGCAAAGTGGCTAACTTTTACATCACCAAGCCTATCCCTACTATCGAGTTCATGCCTTATAGTTTTGGCAGCAACAAAGTGGAGCAGGTGTTCTTGAATGGCAAAAAGGTGAAGTAACTGTTCTAAAAGATTTTATACAGCAGTAAAATACCATTTTTCAGGGAAATCTGAAATCTTTTGTCGTGAGCAAATGTTTTTTTATTACTTTTGCATCGAAGAATGATACAAGAGAATAAAGACATATTGTTGCAGCTGCTCGAACGTCACCGCAAGTTGGGCATTTCCTCGCAGATAGATTACGACAAGTTCTATCTGTATTCTATCATTGTTCATTCCACCGCCATTGAGGGCAGCACGGTGACCGAGGTGGAGGCGCAGCTGCTCTTCGACGAAGGTATCACCTCCAGCAAGCGCACCGTTGTGGAGCAGATGATGAACCTCGACCTCAAGGTGGCCTATGAATATGGCCGCGAATGGATCAAGCGGCATGAGGCTATTACTGTCGATTGGCTCATCACGCTGGCCTCGAAAGTGATGGCCCGCACAGGTAGCGAGTATAGTGCTTTGGGAGGCAACTTCTCCGCCGCCAAAGGCGAACTTCGTAAGCTAAATGTCACCGCAGGATTGGGGGGCAAGTCGTATATGTCTTATCTTAAAATTCCTGAACGTCTGGCTGCCTTCTGTGAGGAACTTAATCATCGACGCAAGTCTATTGACCCTACCGATGTCTGTGCCGTTTACGACCTCAGTTTCTGGGCACATTATGAGTTGGTGACCATCCACCCTTGGGCCGACGGCAACGGTCGTACCAGCCGTCTGCTGATGAATCTCCTGCAGATGGAGTTTGACGTGCTGCCCACCAAGGTACTCAAGGAGGATAAAGCTACCTATATCCAAGCTCTTATCGACACCCGCGAAACAGGTGATATCGTCCTCTTCCAGAACAGCATGGCAACCCTCCACGCACAACACCTACACGATGATATCGACCAATATGTCAGTTCCACAACTGAGAAAATGGTCGATAAAACTATTTTGCAGCAGGAAATGGTCGATAAATGGTCGATAAAGCCTTCTTTGACTGGGAAACTGGTCGATATTTTAGCTTTTGTGGCCGACAAAGGCGAATTCTCCACCGGAGTAATCGTACAGCATTTTGGCTTTGCCGTCACTTCTGCCAAGCGCTACTTGCGTCAACTCACCGAGTTCGGCTACATTGAAGCCCATGGCGGCAACAAGAACCGTAGCTACAAATATTTGAAATAAACACAAAACCAACAACCATGAAAGATTTAGCAATTGCGGAAACATTTTATTCTGCCAGCAAAGCGCACATTGCGCAAGCTCTTCTGGAGGAAGAGGGAATTGAATCTATGATTTTGGATGAAACTGCGGCACAGGTGCAGGGCTTCACTATCGGCTTAGGCGGTATTCGCCTGATGGTGAATGAGGAGGATTTAGCTCGTGCCCAGGAACTGATAGCAAAGATGGAGCTGTAATTGTTGTCCAAGAGGTTCGTGATAAAACTGTTCTTCCGGTCTTTTACTAATCATCAATCTTTATCGAAATTTAAAACTGACATAATAACACATTGATTATGAAACATTTTCTGTCTATTTTTTTAATGATTATACTGGGTGTGGAAATGTCATTCGCACAAAGTGGTGTAACATTGACATTTTCATGTCAAACAACCGATGGTGATTATCTGCAGCCAGACAGCATCACTATTGAGAATCTCACTCAGAACTGGATGGAAGTAATTTATTATCCCGATACGGTTTACACGCTTAATGTGGGAACTGGAGTACCTGCTTATGTTGTGGAAAGTAAAATGGAAATAATGCCAAATCCTTTTGATGGAACAACCAGGGTAAACATTCAATCAACAAAGGTGGAAACGGTGCAAATGAAGATAAGTGATATGGCTGGTCGTATTTGTGCAGAATTCAGTGGAAAGTTAGAAGAGGGTGGAAATCTTTTTGTCATTTCACTTACTTCCCCACAAACATACGTGCTTTCAGTACAGACTGCATCGGGAGTGCGTAGTCTAAAGATGGAAAATATCGGCCATGCTGGTTCTAATCATATTGCCTATACAGGTGCGACAGGCACTACCAATCCAGTGGTAAAGCTGAAGAGCACATCTGTACATCCATTTCAATTGGGAGATGAAATGAGATTTACCGTATATGCATACATCAGTGATACGATAGTGGCACATGAGACCATAACACAAGTGTTGAATACACATGAAAACGTAACAGCCATGATCCCTGTGTCGGGGACTATGCTAAATGTTTTTTCATGTGCTGTAAAATCAAAAAGAACTAATGAGACTGGCTTTGGAAATCGTATCACTTACGTTCAGGATTATGACGGAAATTCATACAATGTGGTACAAATAGGAAATCAATGTTGGATGAAACAGAACCTACGATGTACTCATTATCCCGATGGGAATAATATTCCTTTGGGAGATACAATTATGATGGGTAATACTAATCCATATTATTATGTGCCTAATGAAAATTCGGACGATATTTCCATTACTGGATATTTGTATAACTGGTATGCGATGATGCATGGGGCGGGAAGCAGCAGCACAAATCCCAGTGGTGTGCAAGGTGCTTGTCCTGATGGATGGCATGTGCCCAGTGATGCTGAATGGACACAATTAACTAGCACTGTGGGTGATCAAAGTGACAATATATGTAGCGGAAACAACACATATATTGCTAAGGCTTTGGCTACAAATACAGGGTGGCTTAGTTCCAATTCCATGTGTGCTGTCGGCAATGACCAAAGTACAAACAACAACACTGGTTTCAGTGCTTTTCCTGTGGGACAGTATTATGGAAGTTTTGGGGGTTATGGGGGAAGCGCTCTCATTTGGAGTTCTACTGAAGATACATACTCTGGAGGTGGTTGGTATCGCAATATCAACTATACAAGTGCCGAAGTGTCTCGTAATGCAGAGGGCAAAGTATTGGGAAAATCTGTTCGTTGTGTACGCGACCTTCAAGGTAACGGCGGAATATCTCAAGGGACACTACCTTCATTGCATGGCACTACTATTTCCAACATAACTCCAACAACCGTTTTTGCTCAAAGTCTTGTGACTTCTGAGGGCAGCACGGATGTCACAGCAAGAGGTTTCTGCTGGAGTTCTTCGCATTATCCGACCATTGGAGACTTTTATTTAACAGAGGAAATAATGGGGGGAATGGGTTTTGGACACTTCTCGGCTACTTTGTCTAATTTGTCACCCAATACCACATACTATGTTAGATCTTGGGCCACGAACTCGTATGGAACAAGCTATGGAAATGTGCAAACATTCAGGACACCCTCTGCAGACGGAAATGCTTGTATGGGTGCTGTTACCGTTACGGATTACGACGGTCATGTCTATAATACGGTGCAGATAGGAAATCAGTGCTGGATGAAAGAAAACTTGAGAACAACACATTACGCTAATGGAACAGCCATACAAAATGGAGGGAATATCGGATGTGCTTTGGAAAATCCTAACATGAGTATATCATACCCTTATTATTATAGTAGTGATGCAGTAAGTACTTCAATATGTGGTCTGCTTTATAATTGGCCAGCTGTAATGAATGGTTCCTCTTCAAGCAACTCTAATCCAAGTGGTGTTCAAGGTGTTTGTCCTAACGGCTGGCATGTTCCTAGCTCTTCCGAATGGAACCAACTGACATCGTATGTCAGCAGTAAGCCTCAGTATAATTGTAATGGTCATATAGCCAAATCACTCTGTGCGGCTTCTTCTGGCTGGAATCAATGGTATTGTGATTATGATCCGAATATGCAATATGATGTTTGTTCTCCCGGATATTCTGTGTCAAGCAATAATGCTACGGGGTTTTCTGCATTTCCTGATGGTACATACGATTTTGCTTGGGCAAATTTTTGGACTTCCACATCATTTCAATCTGGTACAGCAGACTTTCGTGTTATTTATAACGTTATAAGTGATGTTTTGTCAGGTGCTTTTTTGGGTGAATATTATGAAACTTCTATGGGTTGTTCTGTTCGTTGCGTGAAAGATTAAAGAATCATTTTTCAAGGCCGTGGTAAGTGGGTAATGTACTGGCGATAAAGAAAGATGGTGAAAAATAGAGGACTGTAAATAAATGATACACAATTATTTGTAGAGACGTACCACAGCACGTCTCTACTGGCTATTATGAATTAACTAATTTGCACATTTGCTAATTTGCAAATTTCTCCACCGCTTTCAGGAAATTTTCGGTGATGAACTGCAATTGCTCTTCGTCCAGTTCGGTGTGCATAGGCAGTGAGACCACACAGTCGCACAGGGCCTCGGTTACGGGGAAGTCGCCTTTGTGATAACCCAGGTGAGCAAAGGCTTTCTGCAAATGCAAGGGCACGGGATAATATATCATCACGGGAACACCTAACTCTTTCATGTGTTCAATCAGACGGTAGCGATCCACATTCTTCAGTTTCAAAGTATATTGGTGGAAGACGTGGGTGCTGTAACTGGCCGTGGTAGGTGTGGTGATATTCGGATGGTTGGCGAAGGCTTTGTTGTAATACAAGGCGGCCTGTTGGCGGGCGGCAATGTATTCATCCAGATGTTTCAGCTTCACATCCAAAATGGCAGCTTGTATGGAATCGAGGCGCGAGTTCACGCCAATCATATCGTGATAATATCGGGTGAACATACCGTGGTTGACGATACCTCTAATCTTTTCATCCAAAGCATCATCATTGGTAAATAATGCGCCACCATCACCATAACAGCCCAAGTTCTTGGAGGGGAAGAAGGAGGTGCAGCCGATAGTGCCCAAAGTACCGCTTTTCTGCAAGGGATAGTTATCTATCATCACTTCCGCGCCAATAGCCTGACAGTTATCCTCAATGACAGCTATGCCATGTTTGTTGGCAATTCGCATGATTTCCTGCATATTGCAGCATTGTCCAAACAGATGAACCGGCACAATAGCCTTGGTTTTGGGCGTAATAGCTGCTTCCAGCTGCCTTACATCCATATTGAAAGTGTCTTCCTCCACATCCACAAAAACAGGAGTCAGTCCCAAAAGACCGATAACTTCAACGGTAGCGATAAAAGTGAAGGGAACAGATATCACTTCGTCGCCAGGTTTTAAGCCCAAAGCCATCATGGCCACCAGAAGTGCGTCAGTACCATTGCCGCAAGGAATCACATGCTTCACATGCAGATATTCTTCCAGACGCTGCTGAAAATCCTTGACGGCAGGGCCATTGATATAGGCAGAGGATTCAATGACATTGAGCACGCGGTTGTCGATTTCCTCTTTGATTTTGTGGTATTGACTTTTCAGGTCAACCATTTGGATAGCTTTCATATTGTTGTTTTTTGTTAATTGTTAATTCTTTCTCGGTGTATTCTTTCAAGTACTGGGCGGTATAGCCTACGCCTTTGTCCATCAGTTGCTCTGGGGTGCCTTTGGCGATAATCAATCCACCCTCCCGGCCGCCTTCTGGACCAAGGTCGATGATGTAATCCGCCATTTTGATGACATCCATGTTATGTTCAATCACCACAACGGTATTACCTTTATCTACCAATTGGTTCAGCACATCCATCAGAATGGAAATATCCTGAAAATGAAGTCCTGTGGTGGGTTCGTCAAGGATATATAAAGTTTTGCCCGTGTCTTTCTTCGATAATTCGGCGGCCAGTTTCACACGCTGGGCTTCACCGCCTGACAAGGTAGTGGAGGATTGTCCCAAACGCAGATAACCCAGACCGACATCGTTCAAAGTTTTGATTTTTTGTACGATGGAAGGTATCTTGTCGAAAAATTCCAGGGCTTGTTCAATATCCATTTCCAATACATCGCTGATGGATTTGCCGCGATAGCGCACCTCCAAGGTTTCGGCATTGTATCGTTGTCCGTTGCAGGCGTCACATTTTACGTAAATATCTGGCAGAAAGTTCATTTCGATGACTTTCATGCCGGCACCTTTGCATTCTTCGCAACGACCGCCAGACACATTGAAGGAGAAGCGACCGGACTTATAGCCACGAATCTTGGATTCCTGCAGGTTAGCATAGAGATTGCGAATATCATCAAACACCCCGACGTAGGTGGCAGGATTGGAACGTGGTGTACGTCCAATAGGTTGCTGGTTGATTTCAATTACCTTGTCAATATGCTCTAAACCAAGCACCTCTTTGTATGCCAGCGGTTTCTTTTCCGAACGATAGAATCTTTGGTTGAGAATAGGATAAAGCGTGTCTGTAATCAGTGAGGATTTGCCACTGCCGGACACACCTGTCACGCAAATCAAGGTAGAAAGCGGAAAATCGACGGTCACATTTTTCAGATTGTTGCCAGTTGCACCGACGATGGTCAGTTTCTCACCACTTCCTTTGCGTCTTTTGGCGGGCATTTGAATGCTTTTTTTACCATTCAGGTAATCGGCGGTCAGCGAGTCAGCTTTCAGGATTTCATCATAACTGCCAGCTGCCATCACTTGTCCTCCGTGTTCTCCGGCAAAAGGACCTATATCAACGATATAATCTGCTGCTTCCATCATATCGCGGTCATGTTCCACCACGATGACGGTATTGTTCAGGTCACGCAATTGTTTCAGCGAGTCAATCAGTCGATGGTTATCTCTTTGGTGCAAGCCTATGCTCGGTTCATCCAGGATGTACAGCACATTCACCAATTGTGAGCTGATTTGTGTAGCCAGACGGATACGTTGTGCCTCACCGCCGGACAAGCTCTGAGACGAGCGGTTCAACGACAGATAAGAGATACCCACATCGCATAGGAACTTCAGCCTTAGGCGAATTTCCCGCAGCAATTCATAGGCAATAGTGTTTCTTCTTTCATCTAAAAATGAAGGACATTGATCAATCCAGCGGGCCAGTTCATCAATATCCATTTGGGCCAAATCGCTGATACTCTTGTCTCCGATTTTGAAATAGCTGGCCTCTTTTTTCAGTCGTGTACCATGACATTCGGGACATTCCTTCTCCCCGATAAACTGATTCACCCACTTACGGATAGAGGCTGGGGCGGTCTCATAATCGATATTGCGCAAAAAGCTGACCACGCCCTCGAAACGCACCTTCTGAGGCGACAAGCCCGATATATCCCTTTTGACATACAAGGGATCGCTCATACCATACAGAATTTTGTCCATCACCTGCTCGGGAATGCTCGATATAGGGTCGGACAGCGAAAACTCATATTTTTCGGCCAAGGCTTCCAGCTGTTTGAAAACAGGAGTGCTTTTATAAACACCGATAGGAGCGATGCCGCCTGCTTTGATGGACATGGACGGGTCGGGAATGATGCGCGACATCTCCAATTCCGTGATATAACCTAGTCCGTTGCACTTGGGACAGGCACCGTAGGGGGAGTTGAAGGAAAAAGTGTTCGGCTCAGGTTCCGGATAGGAAATACCCGTAGTTGGACACATCAAGAACTTGCTATAGTTGAAAGCCTCGCCAGTTTCATTGTCTAAAATGGAAATCACCCCTTTCCCGTGTTTGAGGGCTTGGCGCAAACTATTGACCAGACGCTGCTTGGAGCTTTCGCGCACCACAAGATGGTCAATCACCAGATCAATGTCATGAATCTGGTAACGGTTAAGCTGCATATTGAACTCAACGCTTTGGATCACCCCATCGATGCGGCACTTGACATAACCCTGTTTACGTACCGTCTCGAACAACTCTTTGTAGTGGCCTTTGCGGCCTTTAACCAACGGGGCCATCAGAGTGATATCCTTACCGTTGTAGCGTTGCAGTAACAGTTCTATCAGTTCCTTTTCGGTATAGCGCACCATCTTCTCGCCCGTGTTGTACGAATAGGCATCGGCTACTCGGGCATACAAAAGACGAAGAAAATCGTATATTTCAGTGATGGTGCCCACGGTAGAGCGGGGATTCTTGTTGACGGTTTTCTGCTCGATAGAAATCACGGGATTCAGTCCTGTGATCTTATCCACATCAGGGTGTTCCAGATTACCGATAAACTGTCGGGCGTATGAGGAGAAGGTCTCCATGTAGCGGCGTTGTCCTTCCGCAAAGATGGTGTCGAAAGCCAGCGATGACTTGCCGCTGCCGCTCAGTCCCGTGATGACTGTCAGTTTATGCTGAGGAATCGTAAGGGAGATATTCTTCAGGTTATTGACCCGTGCTCCAGAGATAACCAATTCATCTTCCTTATATTCCTGATTTTTCATGTAGTTTTGATTTAAACATGCAAAAATACGAAAAAAATCACTTCTTTACAAACTTCTGTACCGAGGTGCTACCATCATCCGAAACAATCTTCAGCATATATACACCTGAAGAAAGGCTGTTCAAAGGCATAGTACAGAAATTGCTTGTGGTAGCCTTTTCTGTACGAATCAACTGACCTAAAGCATTATACAGCTCAACACTTACCATATTTTCTCCCGACACATTCACCTGATGCACCGCTGGATTAGGATATATTGAGAACTTTTCCGCCTGCACATCCGCAACCTCATCTGTCAGGAAATGCACATGGAAAGTCAGATAATCGCCAGCTTCCTGAATATCAGTTATTTCAAAACTAAGTTCGGGGGTGCCATTGGTCAAATACGGATGCGGATCGGTAGTTGGACCGAAAGAGGTACGTCCGGAGGCAAAGCTGAAATGAGCCTGGTTGGGATTACCATTAACGGTGTCACAGCTGCTGCCGGGGCGGAAAATCCAGTATTGGTGTGCATGATTATAAAAGTCGAAGAAAGCGTTGGCAAACATGCCTTCGTAAGTGATTGGAACCGTATCGTTCCAACGACCTATCAACATGCCTGTTCCGGGAATATGGGAATCATACACATCGGCTTGGTTACGATACTCGAAGGTAAACCACTGTGTGCTGTCGATGGCCGACTTGATATAATAGCAATTTTGCGAGGGACTGGAGGCATTGCTCAACAAAGTATAAGTACCATCTTCTGTAATCTGTATCGGCTCTTCGGCCACATGTAAATATTTGGATTTCAGCATAGTGCTAATCTGTTGATAGCTATTGGTGGAACACATCAAATCCCACGCTCCTGCTGGTGAAACATTGCTGTAATGTTTGTAATGATATAAATCGGGCAAGTTCATGGAGTGTCCCATTTCATGACAGAAAGTAATTGCTGTGAAGTACGTAGGAGCACCTTCAAACTCAAAATTGAAAGCGTATGGTTTCATACCATTCACCATCACTGGATAATCAATGGAATCCTGCGGGAAGAACTCCATGTGCGGCCATAACAAAGAAGCCCACTCGCCCACTCCGCCTTTCACGATAAAACTGATATTGTCGATATTGCCATCGCCATCACCGTCCAACATTGTGTATGTATCTACCAATCCCCTGGAATCCACCGCATGCAGAATCTCCGCAATCAACTCTGCCTCGCGCATGGAGATGCCAATAAAGGGTAATTCACCCTGATAACCAATGGGATTAGTGGGACTGTAAGGTTGATAATAGGCTCGAGGGTGCTGTGTGGTATAGGAAACAATCTGTCCACCAGAAATCTGGTTAGCATACACTGTGTGAAAATGGATTTTGTCGTAAGTGGATTCTTTGTAATAATTATACACGCTGTAGTAACCGGAATCTTCCTTGTTGAACATGTCGTCAATATCCTGGAAAGAATGGTCTATTTCCTCATCATCGGCAAAACGCACAAAAATCGCAAGGTTATACAAATCGGATCGGTTGCTATCGACCACCCAGAAATCGTACTGGGTCATTTTGTTGGTCAGAAATTCCATCGCCCCCTGGGTAGATGTGGACTGAATATCAATAGAATCATTGCTTTGGAACATTACCACATAATAACTGCCCACAGGCAAATCGGCAGGAGCACTGAAATTATAGTGAAGTGTATCTCCTCCAGGTATTGTAACGTACTGCACATCCAACCATTTCACGAAACTGAAATCCGTGTTGGTATAAGCCGCTTGGGCCACGAACAAATCCGCGATAGTTTCTCCCACATTGACCAATTCATTCTGACCATGGATCAGCTCATTCATTTGAACCCGGTCTGTATCCACTGTAACATCGTACAGCAATTCAACAAAAGCGGGTGTCTGGGACATATCACCAGGGTGAAAATTGAAAACCGCCTCTTCCGAATGGGAGAAGTTGTAATAGTAAACCGGTATCAACGCATTGATAGCAAAATAGCCATCGCAGCTGCCGCCCCAGCCCCAGTTGACATGGAAAAGATCATCCTCGTCATAACCATCTAAAACAAAAGCATGTCCGCCACCAAACGTGCCCTCTTCGGGATTATACAGAGACTGACCTGTGTATAAAACAGGACGGTTCATGTCCAATTCCATTTCCAGCTTGTTAATCCAGACCTCATCGGAATAATTGGAACGGCTCTCCACTATAGCATCCTGCGAATAACCAAAGTGGCGCAGGGCCGCATAGCACTGATGATTGGCATTGCTACCGCTACTTCCCTGACAGTCAGAATTATAATTCATATTCATTGCCACACCGCAGTGATAAACCAGCGTGGCGACAGCCAAGCGTTCCTCAATGGCACTGGTGTCGTACAAGCGGTCGGGCATGTTCTGCCAATCGTAGTAGGTGGAGCCAAAATCAGCGCACAGGGTATCGTAGTGCCAGCAGGCGTGTGTGCCATTATAACTATAGCAGTTTGAGCCAATACCGTGGGCTGGCCATTGCCAATAACGCATTACCTGCGCCAATGCCAGGGCCACACAGCCGGCCGTTGGATGACCTCCATACTGACTAAGCAGTGTATCAACAGGACATAAAGCATTGTAAGCTTGTCCTCCTGATGTATATTGGTTCCATGTAGTAGTGAGAAGAGGGGCTACAGTTTGTGTGTTTCGACGAGGAATATAGGTAGGTACAGCTACTCCTTTAGATATTTCATATAACTGATTATCATATATTTGCAATTGATGCTGAAGTGCCTCCGGCATATCATCAGGATTCAACCTGCCTGTCGGCGAATAGGCCAGCACAGGCCTGATGCGGTCGTCGTCGCTCACAATGACAAAACCGCCACCCTGTATATTAAATGCAAACAAGTGGTTGTAGTTCAAACTGATACGGTCCATCTGCTCTGGCAAGACCGTTCTATTTCGCATATTCCGCTGCGCGTTCAAAAAAGAAGCCGCGGTCTGGCGTGCGGTGGTTTCATTAATGGTAGCAGCAGAAAGAAGCTGCATAAAACCAAAGAGCAAAGCGATAGAAAAGAGAATAGAGATTTTTTTCATAGGCTAAATATTCATTTCAATATTAATCTATTTCGAAATTGGGGTGCAAAGATAACAATAATTCCACTTCCCTATCCCCGTTTTCTGACAATCCCGTCAGAACTATATACGTAGCGACTGCCTAAACCAAAGCAGTTTTGGACATTTTCCGGGGTAAGGACTTCGGAAGTGGGGCCAAAGTGCTGGATTTCACCTTCTTTCATCAGCAAAACCTCCTGGGCATACTGCAAGGCGTAGGGGAAGTCATGTAGCACAATGATAATGGTAACCTGCTGTCGCTGATTCAGTTCAGCCAAAATATCCATAATTTCGAACTGATGCACCACATCCAAATTGGCCAAAGGCTCGTCGAGCATGATGATGGGCGTTTGCTGGGCAATGGCACGGGCAATCATGGCACGGCGAAGCTCTCCCCCACTCAACTGTCCTAACATTCTATCCTTCAAATGTTTAAGATTTGTCATCTCTAGCACTCTCTCCACCAGCTTTTCATCTTCAGGAGTAGAAAATTCCCAGCGGTTCTGATAAGGATTACGACCCATCATCACCACCTCAAACACCGAGAAGTCGAAGACCACATCCTCACGCTGAGGCACAAAAGCAATCTTGTGGGCCAGCTCCAAAGGCTTGTACTGGCTCAGTGAAAGTCCATCAATGCGAATATCTCCCTCCTCCAGCAATTGGAGTCCCGCAATCGAGCGCAGCAGAGTGCTCTTGCCGGAGCCATTGGGTCCCATCACCGCACAAAAAGCGGATTTTTCGAAGGTGACAGAGAAATTCCGGAGTACCCGTTTCCCCTCATAGCCGGAAGAAATATTGCTGATTTCTATCATCTTACACTTTCTTTTGACGTAACAACAAAAAGAGGAAATACGGTGCACCGGCCAAGGCCGTGATACTTCCCACCGGCAACTCCGCGGGTATGGCTAAAGTACGGGCCAGTGTGTCGGCAATCAGCAGGAAGAAAGCGCCCAGAATCAGTGAATACGTGAACATAGAACGCATATTATTGCCAAACAGCATTCGCGACACATGAGGAATAATCAGTCCGATAAAACCGATAACCCCGCAACAGGACACCGCTGTGGCAATGAGCAAAGACGAAAAAATAAGAGTGATGTATGCCACCCTCTTGGTGTTGACCCCTAAGTTTTTGGCCACATCCTCACCCATCTGCATGATATTCAAATCTTTGGAATAGAAAAAGAAAGGGATGACGCAGATGATGGTCATCACAGTCATCATCAGCACCTCCGACCAGGAAATCGACGCCAGCGAGCCCATTGTCCAAAAATAAATCTTGTGCATCTCACGCTGATGCATCACCACCAACAGGGTGATAACGGCAGATATCAGGAAGTTGATAGCGATACCCACCAATAGCAGGGTTTCGATGCTACGTCGGCGGCTCATCTTGCTGATACCCAGAATAACAAAAAGTGTAAGCAAACCGGTAATCAGAGCAGGGATGGTCACCCCGAAATAAAAGACATCCCAGCCCAAGATAAAGCTGATGGCACCACCCAGCGAGCTGCCCGACGAGATACCCAGCACGTAGGGGTCACAAATCGGGTTGCGGAAAATGGACTGGAACACACAACCACAGGCCGCCAACGCCGCCCCGACAATCACACTCATCACTATTCGCGGCAACCTCAACTGAAACAGCGTGATACCGTAAGATGCAGGCACACCCGATGTATCCACATGACCAAACTGGGCCTTTGCCAACTGCCAAATCGTATCCATGGGGATACGCACCACCCCGATGGACAGGGCCACAACCATACTGAACAGCAAGACTATCAAAAGCAGCAAAGGCAATATTTTCGAAGTCCTCTTCATCTGTTCAAAGTTTAGAAATCAATGGCTAATTTGACATTTATCAATCTAGATGTCAAATAATTAGGAACTCTGGAATAAGTATTGTCCGTATTTTTGATCCAGTCGTAGGAAGACACGTTGGCGGTATTCAGCAAGTTAAAGACTTCCAGATAGATACCGCAGTTGTTGATAGCCCGCAAAAACTTGCTTTTATGCTTCAGTCTGTCACGGCTCTGCTCCAAGAACATGTAGGAAAAGCCCAGGTCAACACGGCGGTACCAAGGACCTTTTGTACTGTTGTTTTGCTGATGAACGGTTCCTGGCATCCAATAGGGCAGACCGCTGCCGAAAACGAAATTCAGATGGACACGGAACTGTGGCAAGGTCGGAAAATGATCCTGGAAGAAAATGTTGATATTGAACACCTGATCGGTGGGACGGCGGACAAACTTGGTACCCGTAAGCTTGTTACCTTCAGCATCACGAACTAGTTTCTCCTTGGTTTTCATCAATGACAAAGAAATCCATGATTCCAGACCTTTGATAAACTCGCCACTCAATTTCAGGTCGATACCCGTGGCATAACCGACAGCGTCGTTGATACCGCTATAGGTAATCTGCATATTATTGGTGGTATAGGAAATCAGATTGTTGAGCCATTTGAAATAGCATTCGCCTGTGAATTTGAAAGGCCGGCGCCACAGCAAGAAATTATATTCAGAGGCGAAAATGATCTGATACGACTGCTGCGACTTGGTTTCGGGATGGCGCACACCCAGTGCGTCACGCATCTCACGATAGAAAGGCGGCTGGAAATACAAGCCTGTCTTGATACGGAATTCCCAATCTCTCTTCCAATTGGGTTTGATGACCAAGGACAGACGGGGGGAGGCGGTAAACTCGTTGTTGAAAGTCCAATAATGAAAACGTACACCACCATTCAGGATGAAGGAGGTTCCATTTTCTTTGCCAAAACTCCATGAATCCTGCACAAAACCGGTAAGACGGAAAGTGCTCAGTGGCTTATATTTAGCATAGATGTAGTGGTTGATATTCAACACTCGGGAGGCGTCGGTGAAGGGTACCGCATCGCCAGGTATCGTAGGCATCACTGGCAGAATATAGCCGGCGGAATCCGTGAAATTCCACTCGCTCAGCTGGTCATCGATAATTTCATTCTGAACTTTTGCACCCCAGCTCAACGTATTCTGTTTGGGCAACTTATGCGTTCCACGGACATCCACTGCGGAAATCAGGGAATTGATATAATTACGGGCATGGCGCATAAAAGTACCCACACCTCTTTCCGTCAACTCATGTGAAATATCATCCGTCTGGCTGCCCAAATCCACCTCTATATCTTTCAGGGCATACTCGCCCCGAATATCAAAAGTCTCGGCCTCACGCGCATAATAGGATGAAAGAATAAACTTGTAGGTATTGTCCTCATCAGCCAAATATTTGAAAGTCAGTGCTCCCAAATAATTCTCGTACTTATCAACCTCTTGTCCGGTATAATAAACGGTATAGCGTGACAAGGTGGACGACAAGCTACCGAACACGGCAGTCCTGTCGGAAGGAACAAAGAGGTACCTGTTGACGGCAAAGTTACCCAACAGACTGATTTCCAATTTTTTGATAGGCTTGTATGTCATCAACAACTGCGCATCCAAAAACCAAGGTTTGTAATCACCTTTTGTGTCCATAGTTTTGAAAAGATAGGCATTGGACTTGAAGCGCACACCTGCCAGAAAGGTAAACTTGTCTTTTACACTGCCTTCTATATGGCCCGAACAACCCAACAAACTGGCAGACAACGAACCACCCAATTTGGTGGGTTTCTTGTATTCCACATCCAGTACGGAGGACATACGGTCGCCATATTTGGCCTCGAAACCTCCGGCGGAGAATTTGATTCCTGCTGTCAGATCGGAGTTAACAAAACTGAGACCCTCCTGTTGACCGCTACGAATCAGGAAAGGACGATAAATCTGAATATCATTGACAAAGACCAAGTTTTCATCATAATTGCCACCACGCACATTGTACTGGGAACTTAGCTCATTCGTGGAGGAGATGCCTGGCAGCATTTTTATCAGAGCCTCCACGCCACCGGATGGGGAAGGCAATTTGAAAGTCAGATTGGGGTCAACACGGGTAAAGCCGTCATCACCGCGACCTCTTACATCCACCATATCAAGCTGCTCACCTGTTGACAGCAAAATAATCATGCGTCTTTCTCGCTGATTTTTCTTGAGAAAAACCGTCAACGTTGTATCCTGAAAAGACAAATGTTGCAGATGAACGCGCAATGCTTTTTCCGCTGGCAGCTTCAGTTCGAAAGTACCAGTCTCAGAAGATACAGTGGACAGATCGGTCCCTTCCACCGTCACCACCACATTGTCGATAGGCTGCTCGTACTCATCGGTTACAATGCCCACAAAAACAGCATTTTGGGCAAACAGCGAACTGATACCCAAAAGCAAAATTACCAGCAATAATCTACGAAACTGTGCCAATCGATAATGTTTTTGTAAAGACGCTTTATGAAACGATTCTATGGTATTTTTATTGTTTTGTAAAGATGCAAAACGTGCTTCTCCACAATGTTTTTACAATGCAAAAATACAAAAAAATGCCACACAAAAATGTGCAGCATTTTCTCTGTTTCAATGTTAAAAAGACATTATTTGAGGATACCTTTTTCGCTGGCTTCAACGATGCAGTTCCAAATGCCTTTTTTGTTGATGTCGCGCATACCCTTAGCGGAAACTTTCAGCACCACATATTCGTCCAATTCGGGAACAAAGAATTTTTTGGTGTGCAAATTGGGACGGAATTTTCTTTTCGTCTTGATATTGGAGTGCGAAACATTATTTCCGGTAATCGCTTTTTTTCCTGTGATTTGACAAACTCGTGACATTTTTCCTTTATTTTATGTTATTGTATTCGATTGATATTAAATCCCTAACGCTTTATTTTTCGCTTTTCAATTTTGGGGTTGCAAAAATACAATTTTTTTTAATACAAAATCATTGATTGATAATTTTTTTCAACATTCTGATTTTCCGCTTTCCACAAAGTGTTGTGGACAATTCATTTTGACACCTCTATTACCATTCTTTCTGCGGCATTGAAATTTTCATCTCGCATTTTGCACAATCGAAGGACAATTGGAAGGTGTGACGGCCTGTTTTCAGATACAAAGGTTCATTCTGTAAAGACACACCTTGGCACATCTCTACATGACCACAATTTTTATTCCCTTTTGATTCTTTCGGGCAGGCACCCAATGCATGACGAATACAGTATTTGCAGGTCATCAATACCGGATTTTGTAAAGACGCACGGCCGTGCGTCGCTACAATGGGCGTTTCAATTTTCTCGTAGGCATCTTCTATCCGTTCAAAACCCAGTTCTTGATAAAATCCCTTGGCTTTGGCGTTCATCACATTGACGGCCTCAGGCAATTGCGACAATGGTAATTTCTGCAGAGACGCATGGCCATGCGTCTCTACCTTCGTATGCGACACCATTTTTAACGATTCTTGTTCCAACATTTCCACAATCTGCCGCCGCCATCCGGCAATGACCGAATTCGGAAAGAAATACACCTGACAGGTTTCCACCTCAATATTTCTGGCCTGATAACAGGTATTGCCCAATTTTGACAGCTGCGTTTGCAAATTCTGCAGCGCCTGTTCAGGCTTGTCTGCAACTTGTCTGTCTTCCCGGATGGGCAAATCCATAGTTGTGCCAGCTTCGTCGGTAGCCTGCAACACCAGCTGCCCTTCTTTTTCCAACAATTTGAAATCCAGAGCTATACGCCGCTCCGCACTCTTGCCTGCCAGCATTTTTTCAAACTGGATGTCATAATTGCGATACAATTTGTCACCCACCGAAAGTCCCTCCACTGGCTCATTCCAAAACACCTTCCGGTCTTCCACCTTGTTGACCCGAAAACCGTCAAATTTTCCTTGAGCATCGACAAAGCACAGGCCATCGCCGTTATGCAGTTCTTTTTCTCCACTATATGTCAATGAGTTATGGCTTACCGACTGTACTGTTCCCACAAAAGTCCCCGTGGATTTCGGGGTCGCCAGCTGCACCATCTCCGTCCTTTCCCCATTGATGAAATAGGGTGTTTTATCCCGATGAAAGGTCTTTTCGGGATCCGGCTCGAAAAACAAAGTGGTCTTGCCCATGGAGGCCGCTTTGTATTCCTGATGTCCTTCCAAAATAGCATCTATACGGCGACGATAATATGCTGTGATATTTTTCACGTATGAAACATCCTTCAAGCGGCCTTCGATTTTGAATGACATGATGCCGGCCTGCATCATCGGGAGCAGCCAGTCTGAGCGGTCCATGTCCTTCAGCGACAGCAGATGGCGGTCGCGGACAATAGTATTACCATCAGCATCGACCAGTGTGTAGGGCAAGCGGCAAAACTGGGCACATTCGCCGCGATTGGCACTACGGCCACAGGCGGCATAGCTCATGTAGCAACGGCCGCTATAGCTAACGCAAAGAGCCCCGTGCACAAAGGCTTCCAGCTCCACCTCGCACTGTTCACGGATTTGACGAATCTGCTGGAGTGACAACTCACGGGCCAGAACTACTCGTTGGAAACCTGCGTTTTGCAGAAACTTTACCTTTTCCGGTGTTCGATTATCCATTTGCGTGCTGGCGTGCAAGGCGATAGGCGGCAAGTCCAACTTCAACAAACCCATATCCTGCACTATCAACGCATCAATACCCATGCTGTAATACCGTTTAACCTGCTGCTCTGCCTCTTCCAACTCCCTGTCTGTCAATATGGTGTTCAAAGTTACCATCACCTTGGCATGATACGGGTGGGCAAAACGGACCAACTGCTCCAAATCCTCGAAGCTGTTGCCTGCTGCTGCACGTGCCCCGAAACTCGGTCCACCAATATATACCGCATCGGCCCCATGAGTAATGGCAGCCATGGCACATTCTATATTTTTCGCTGGCGCCAACAATTCTATTTCAGACATAAACGAACCTCTTTCATTCCACAACAATAATTATTTCCTTCTTTATCGGTCATCAACAAACGACCATAAACATCCGTTCCCGTAATTTTTGCCTCAAGTTTTTTCTCACCTATCATATATTCCGCAAATTCTTGATATAAAAACAGATGATCTAAATACTCCTGGTAAATTCCTTGATAATCAGTCTGACTGGAACAATGATACTGACGACAAAAAACAACCAACTCCCCAAGCATTGATTGGACATCAAATTCTCTATTTGTCAACAACTTAAGCGAAGTGGGGTTGGGAATATCCTTATCAAAATCAGTTTGGTTAATATTGATACCGACACCCGCGATTGTATTTTTAATACAATCCGCCTGAATATTATGCTCGATAAGGATACCTGCAATTTTCTTCCAACCCACATAAATATCGTTAGGCCATTTGATTTTCACCTCATCCACATACTGTGCCAACATAGCCCGCACTGACAATGCAAAACACTGGTTCAGAACAAATTGCCTTGCTGGTGGGTATGCGGGTTTGAACAACAGGCTGGCCAAAACATTCTGTCCTTTGTCGCTCTTCCAACGGTTACTGCCTTGGCCTCTTCCGGCAGACTGGAAAGCGGCAGCCACGCAGAAATAGTCGGGCAGCCCAGCATTTTCAGCCAACAACTCTTTCAATAATTTGTTCGTAGAGTCTGTATTTTCAACAAAAAGAGAATCTTCCAAAATCATGCCGCAAAGATACGGAATTTCACCGATTATCACAAGTTCATATCAGTATTCGAATCATTTACGGATTGACGGCATTTATAAGTAATTGGCATATTTGCACATTCGCTAATTAACAAATTTGCTAATTTGCCAATTAATTTTCGTATTTTTGCATTTTTATAGCTATACCATCATGACCAGCGCTTTCCAACAACCCATAACCATCAACGGCAACGTGTTTTTCGCCTCCGATTTTCATCTCGGAGCGCCGAACCGTGCGGAAAGCGACCGACGCGAACGGAAAATCATCGACTGGCTCGACCAAATCAAAAACCGATGCACTCACTTGTTTCTCTTGGGTGACATTTTCGACTTCTGGTTTGAATACAAGGACGTGGTGCCCCGTGGTTACTTCCTGCTCTTTGCCAAACTGCATGAGCTCCACGAAAAAGGCATCATCCTCTATTACTTCACTGGCAACCATGACATGTGGGTGCAAGACTACTTCAGCTCTGAATTTGGGGCTATTGTATTCAAGCAACAACAGGCTTTTGTCATCAATGGCAAAAAATGTTTGGTGGGACATGGTGACGGATTGGGACCCAAAGACCACGGTTACAAATTCATCAAGGCAGTATTCGCATTTCGTCCCAACCGCAAACTATACAGTTGCTTGCATCCGCGCCACAGTTTTGCCATCGCCCGCTTCTTTTCCCGCAAAAGTCGGGCAATGACCTCTACCGAGGAGGAACATTATATGGGCGATGACAAGGAGTTTATCGTTCAATATTGTCAAGAGGTTGTACAAAATGAAGATATTGACTATTTCATTTATGGCCATAGGCATTTGGTCATAGAGAAAAATATTGGCGACAAAGCCATTTATTTTAACACAGGGGATTGGATTACACACGACAGCTATCTGGAATTTCCGGAGGGCAACATTCCCCAGCTGAAAACTTATTCACCCAACAACGATTAACAGCCATTTAAGCATGGAAAATACCACACATCGCGCAGGATTTGTCAACCTCATCGGTAACCCCAATGTGGGCAAAAGTACCCTGATGAACCGTTTAGTGGGCGAAAGCTTGTCCATCATCACCGCCAAAGCTCAAACCACCCGGCACCGCATCAAAGGCATTGTCAACGGCGACGACTTCCAGATTGTCTATTCCGACCTGCCAGGAATCCTTACGCCCGCCTATAAAATGCAGGAAATGATGATGCGTTTTGTGACTGAGTCGCTAAAAGACGCCGATGTGATCCTGTATTTAGTGGAATGCGGCGAATCCCATTACAATCAGGAAATTATTGACAAACTCAACGCGATGGAACTACCCATTATATTGGTTGTCAACAAGATAGACAAAGCCACAACAGAACAGGTGGAAGCCACTAAACTACACTGGCAGCAACTGCTTCCCAAAGCCGACACAGTGGAAATATCCGCCCGTGACGACAAAAATATTCCCGAGTTAATTGAAAAAATAAAAGCCAACCTGCCTATATCGCCAGCTTATTTCCCAAAAGACGAGCTGACCGACCGCCCCACCCGCTTTTTTGTATCTGAAATCATTCGCGAAAAATTATTGCTGCTGTATAAGAAAGAAATCCCTTACAGTGTTGAGGTTGTCATCGAGAGTTTTAAGGAAGAAGAAGATCTCATCCGCATCGGGGCCATGCTTTATGTGGAGCGTGAGACGCAGAAAGCCATCATCATTGGCAGCAAGGGCAGCGCCATCAAGCGACTGGGTATGGAAGCCCGCACCGCTATCGAGGAATTCTTGGGCAAACATGTCTATTTGGACATTTCTGTCAAGGTGCTGAAAGACTGGCGCAACAGCGACCTTCTAATGAAGCGCTTCGGATATTACGAGGGGGATTAACCTTCCTATCCTATCATAAAATACGTCTCGGGATAGGTGTGGCGCGACTCCTTGTTGCGCTGGCCTAAAGCGTAGGCGATAGTCAGCGTACCGATACGGCCAATATACATATTTGCGATCAGTACCCATTTGCCTGGATCAGAAAAGGCCGCCTGCACATTGGTGGACAAGCCACAGGTGGTGAAGGCCGAAATGGATTCGAATATGATATTGATGAAATTGGTTTCCGGCTCCAGCAATGTGAGCAAGAACACAGAGACAAAAATAATACCAACTGACAGTACCACAATGGAATAAGCCTTATCCACCAAGCTGAACGGAATGGTTTTCTTGTCGAATTCGATGTGTTGTTTCCCCTTGATAGTGGCCACTACCGACTTAATAAGCACAAAGAAAGTGGTGGTCTTGATACCACCGCCTGTAGAACCGGGAGAGGCTCCAATAAAGATGATAAGCAGCACCAGCATCATTCCGGGGATGGATATAGCGTTAACATCAATGATATTGAAACCCGCCGTACGTCCGGAAATAATTTGGAACATACAGGCAAAAATCTTATCTACCAGGGTGTTTTTCGCCGCCAAGGAATGATTATACTCCAAACCAAAAAACAACAGCGTACCCACAATAATAATACCAAAAGTGGTCAATAAAACAATCTTAGTACCTGGCGACAGCTGTTTCCATTTGTATTTTTTTCTTTCACGAATGACGGCCGGATTGAAAAACTCGCTGATAGTCACAAAACCGATACCTCCCAAAAACACCAGTATCATAATGATAGTCTGCGGGAAGAAGCTGCTGGCAATCTGAGCGTCATTGAAACTGGAGTCCCAGAGCGCGAAACCCGCATTGTTGAATGCCGACACCGCATGGAACAACGAATAGAAAAATGTGGTGCCCATACCATCGAAGAATCCTGTGGTTCGCCAATACATGTAAAACATCAGCACTCCGGAAGCTTCGATAATGAATGTGAACAGGATAATCTGCCTCAAAAGACTGAAAGAATCAGACAATTTATTGGCGGAAATCATGTCTCTCACCATGTACTGATAGCGCAAACCCACGTATGAGCGGGAAAGGAAAGTGGTGAAGAAAGTAGCGAACGATAAGATACTCATACCGCCCAGCTGAACCAATATCATAATCACCACCTGACCCTGTAAAGTAAAATCATGCGCTGTGCTCAGCACCGTCAGCCCTGTGACACAACTGGCACTGGTGGCCGTAAACAGTGCATCGGTAAAAGATATGGGATGGGTGGTCATACGTGGCAATACCAGCAGAATGGTTCCCAGCACTATCAGGATGAAGAATGACGACATCAGCAGTACTGGCGGGCTGAGGTTCATCTTACCGATGAAAGTGCTCACCTTCGACAACTCTATCAACATGATAATGAAGAAGTATAGCTGAATACATAAGATATACGCATTCTCATACTGCTTGAAATTGAACAAATCCCAGCCAAAAAACCAATACAGGATGAAATGCAACAGCAGTACCGCTATGATGATACATTCAAACCATGACTTTTTGACATATTCAATTTTGTGCAACGAATAAAACATCAGCACAAAATACTTTGCAATGTAAAAAGCCAAGCTGAAATAAACCAAACCTCTGATAAGACTGATGACAGAGGCCCTTAGATAACAACCATGATAAATGATGATGGCAGCAATGGTGACCATTGAGACAATCAGACTCAGTATCCGCATTGTCCTAAACACTGGATGTTTCCAGTTGGCAATATGCAGATAAAGTTTTGTCTTAGCCCGTTTCAACTGCAACTCTGCCATCTTTTTTTATTGATTAATTTTGATAAAGTTCTCAATATCACGAGATTTGCCAAAAAGCACAAACACATCCTTCTCCTTGATGGGAGTGGTATTTTCAGGTACACCAAGAATATGCTCCGCCTGTCCGATTTTGTCTTCCACTACCTCCTCAAACGCACGACGGATGGTAATCAAGCTCAAGTGATGATTATCCCGGAAATTGATGTCACCTACTGTCAACCCTACTAAACGCTGGGGGGTCAGAATCTCCGCAATCTTGTATTCATCGGGCAATTGCAGGTACGACAACATATTGGGGTTCATCAGTCTTTCGGCAAAAAGCTTACCAATTTCATCCTCTGGCGACAAAAATTCCGTGATTCCCATTTTGCCGAGGATAATGCGCTGGCTTTCTCCCATGGAGCGGCAGATGATACGCTTCACATTAAGGTCGAGCAAATTGGCCGCACATAGCAGACGTTTCACAAAATCGTTGCCAATAGTGACTATAACCGCATCAAATTCCTGGATATTCTCGCCCAAGAGGGCACGTTTGTTGGTGGCATCAATGCATACGGAATACGCCACATCCTCAGAAATATCCTGTACCACATTGATATCGGAATCAATGACTAATACTTCTGCTCCTTTCTCCGACAGGGCAGTAGCAATGGCAGAGCCAAAATGGCCGGCACCGATAATTGCAAACTTTTCATTTGACATAATGACTCCTTTTTTAGAAAATCGGCGGCAAAGATAACAAAATTTTTTATTTGGTCGAAGATAAAGAAAAATGAAGTAACTTTGCAGCCGCAAAAAAGGCCCTGTAGTTCAATGGATAGAACGGAGGTTTCCTAAACCTGAGATTTGGGTTCGATTCCCAGCGGGGCTACAAACAAACTGACAGTTGAAAACTGAAAGTTAAGGATTGAGAATTAAGAATTAAAATTGTGGGTTTCGCATACGTGTTTATGCTACTACTTCGGCCTATGGCCACCCGTTGAAGTCTTACGACTTCGTTTCCTCCTCGCTCGGCATAGTCAACGTAAACTTCGCCTCTGCACCCACTCATTCGTCAACCCCCAAAAAGGGGAATTTACAACTCTTAATCCTCAATCTTTCTAGTAACCTTGCAACTTGTTTTTAGAACGGCAGATCATCAGTTTCAGGCGGAAAGTTTTCTTCCACTGGTGGCTGTGGCGGAACCGGTGCGGGAGCTGATGCCGCCATATTGGGCACCTTCTGCTCTGTCTCATCCGACTTGCTGCTTAACATGGTAAAAGTGGATGCCTCAACCTCAGTGATGTAACGCTTTGAACCGTTATCATCCCAGCTTCGCGTACGAAGCTTGCCCTCCACATAAATCATCTTACCCTTTACCAAATACTTTTCAGCATTTTCCGCCAGATTGCGCCAGCATACAATGTTGTGCCATTCGGTCATCTCAACCCTGTTGTTATCCTTGTCCCTGCGGTACTCGGATGTCGCCAAGGTGAAATTGGCTTTCTTGACACCGCCTTCAAATGTGCGGACTTCGGGATCCTTGCCCAAACGTCCCACTAAAATAACTTTGTTTACTCCAGACATATCTATTAGTTTTAAAATTCAATGCAAAAATACAATAAATTTATATTATTTTTTAAATTGTTGATAATTTTTATTTCTAATTTATAGAATTAATTAAATTATCTGTTGCGTGGTTTGTATCCTGACTTATTTAGGATTGCTTGCGAATCCGTATTTTGCATCAACTCCAGAAGACTCACCTCTGGATTATTTTCCATGAAATTTTGTATAATTTTCCATCCGATAAACACCCCCATTCTGCCTGGCGAGTTGTTAGTAAAGGGCTTTGTAAATGGTGTGTCATCCACAAATTGTCGGATCACATCGTTCTGTTTGGAAAACAACAAATCCTTTTCGATGATATAAGACCAAACTTTACCCTGGTTTTCCACAGCCCATGCATACTTTTCTGGCATATATTCTATCACATCCATTTCTTCCCTATCAGGAAACATCATCTCTGTAAAATACATTTTCTTACCCTCGTAAATAATATTATCCAACAAAGATACCGGGGATTTTTCTGGTAAATATTTATATACCATTGCTTTACTAATACAATCCACCGCCAAATATTTTTTTTCACATCGTTGGCTCACAAAATTAGGCATACCTATTTGAGAATAATACTTGTAATTCTTGCCCAGATACATGTCCAAATGGATGAAAATGTCGTTTCCATAACCATACACCGTAGGCATATCAGTATTCAGTCCTGGAACCAACGAATAAAAAGAAGGCAATGAATCATTGGGAAAATAGTTCAAGTAATAGCTCATGGCCGTATTCAGCTCCGTCTCAACGTCTTTCAAATCAGGATATACTTTCATCACATCGTGATATATTTCCAGAATGACCGGATCTGTGATATAAGCCTTCAACTGAAACAACATTTGAGGGTCTTTCCACGAATTTTTATCTATCAGTAATTCAGGATATACTGAAGAAAGCCGTTGAAGTTCCTCCGACAAACGCGCGGTATCTAACGAGAACAAGTCTTTTTCATACCTATTGATATGAATATCAACCTGACGTTCCACTTTGCGCACCTCAGACGTGCTGACATCATGTTTTCTCGTATTGTCAGTAGCGGAAGAGTTATGAAAATGCCATAACAAAATCCCCACCGCTGTCAACAGAAGAGCAGCGGAAACTATAGTAAAAATGGTTTTTTTTTTCATATTACTCGATACCAGCCATGTGTTTCATGAACTGGATTCTGAAATAAGAATCAGGATTTTCAACTTTTTTGTAGCTCATCAGGCCACGGAAATCATCCACTGAGTTGTAGCCATGTTTCTCCATCCAGTCTTTCATTTCCATCAGCATGGTCGAACCATAACTAATGCCTTTCTGATAGAAAACAGAAGCAGCCTGCACACTGTTGGCACCTGCTAACAGCAATTTGATCAAGCCTTTACTGTCGTGTACGCCTGTTGTAGCCGATAAATCGCAACGCAGATGACCGCTCAACAAACCAGTCCAACGCAAAGTGTTACTCAACTCATACTCATTACCCAAGCTATTGGTGGAAGCGAATTCCAGTTTGTCGATATTGATATCAGGAGCATGAAAACGGTTGAAAATCACCAAGGAACTGATGCCAGTATAGGACAGTTTCTGCAAGAAATAGGCCATATCGGTGAAATACGTTGAAACCTTCAGGGCAAAAGGAATTGTGATGGTATTTTTCAGATTCTCCACCAATTCCATGTATGAATCGTAATAGTAATCAGCGCTGTTCTCAAAATTTGCAGGCAAAATAAAATAATTGATTTCCAATGCTTTGGCACCGGCATCCTGAATCATTTTGGCATACTTGGTCCAACCTGACGGAGAAGCGCAGTTCACACTGGCAATCACCGGAATTGACAATTTTTCTGTTGCATTCTTAATTAAGTCCAAATACTTGGAAGAAGAAGCCATCTCCTGATACTGCACCATATAATCGTAGGCTTGACGGTACATCAATGCGGTATCGTCTTCCACGACGGCGTTCACCTCGTTGCGGATTTCCTCCTCAAAGATGGATTTCAGCACCACAGCACCGAAACCAGCCTCCTCAGCCTGTTTAAGTTTCTCAATATCTTTGGTCAGTGCGCAACTGCCCAGAATCAGCGGGCTACGCAATTTAAAGCCCATATATTTTACTGAAAGATCGACCATAATTTTGTGTTTATTTGTTGAATTGTTTATTTGTTTATGCGTTAAGGCGTGGAGACGCTCACTTCGTTCGCTCGGGGAGACACTCGCTTCGCTCGTTCGTTAAGTCGTTCATTTCATTCACTCGGTTATACGATATCGTCTTCCTGTCTATCCGTCTCCACGTCTAACCGTCTTCACGAGTGCACGAGTGCACGACTTCCCGTCTTATCGAAGATTCAGGGCAAAGTCAAAAGTACTGCCGGGTTTGATTTCGCGGGGTTTCTTGCCGAATTTCAGCACACGCATCGGGCGCTCGCCTTTCAGCGTAATGCGGTCGTTCTCCACCCATAATGCTGTAGCCTCGCGCAAACCCGCCACAGTAATCTCCTGGTTCACAGCCAAAAACTCCTCAATTCTCACCTGTCTGGTTTCCCCACCATGACGGATAGCATCGTTGATTTTTTCCGGATAGGGATCGATATAATGCGGATTGATTTGGAAGGGCACGAAATCGAAGCAGTCGAAGCTCTCGGGCATCACTACCGGCATATCATTGGTGGTGCGCAAGGTGGGACAAGCCACATTGGAACCGGCACTCCAGCCCAGAAACGGAGTGCCTTCCAGCACTTTACGTCTCACGGGCTCAATCAATTTATATTTATGAATCTCTGATACCAGATGGAAAGTATTGCCACCACCCACCATGATCACATCGGCCTTGTTGACCGCTTCCACGGGATTTTTAGCTTTGTGGATGGAAGTCACCTTGAAACCGAAATCTTTGAAAACTTTCTGAACGCGTTCGGTATATGCGTCATAGCTTTCAGGATAAGCTTTTCCGCCGATATTGATACCTGCGTAGGGGAAGAAGAGGATGTTTTTCTTCTCGTTTTTCAAAAATTCAACAATCAAAGGCATGCACCAGCCCAGATACTGTTCCTTATAATTCGTGGAATTACTGATCAGCAAGAGTTTCATGACAATAATCTTTTTAGGGTTAAGGGTGCAAAGATACAAAAAATAATTAGCAAATGAGCAAATTAATTTAATGTGCTAATTAACAATGTGCTAATGTGCCAATTTAATGAACAAATTAACCATTTGACACGTGCACAAAAAAATATCGTATTTTTGCATCAAATTAAAAACAATGTCTGGGAAAATTGAATCTTCTGAAGAGTTAATAAAAGAAACTGTTGAATCACCTCAACCCGAGGGTCATACGAAGAAACATCGCGACAGCAGCAAAAAGAAACTATTCAGCAAACAGAAATCCGACCGCAAGAGCAGTTTCAACCTCAAAGAGAAATTCAGGCAGTTCAGGGAGTGGCAGCAAAGGCCCTATCAGCCGAAGCCAATGACCGACGAGGAACATGAGTGCGCCAACTGTCATGATCATTATAAGGGCAACTACTGTCCCCGCTGCGGACAATCTGAAAAACTTGGCCGCTACTCCTTCAAGGTGGCTATGGTAAACTTTTTTGATGCAGTTGGACTTGGCGATAGGGGTATGTTTCGCACCATGCTCAATCTCATACTTCGTCCCAGCTACCTGATTCGCGATTATGTGGGTGGAATGCAAGCCTCCTATTTTTCTCCTTTCAAACTCTACATACTGCTTGCTGCCATCTCGGTATTTGTCACCCACGGGGTTAATATCAAAGGGATTACCCATGGCAAAGATAAAACCGCAAAAACCGAAACTACGGCTAAAGCCGATTCCGTTTCTGTCATAAAAGAAGATACTACCCTATTAGCGAGTACTGTAGAGCAAGTACATGAGCAGCAGTCTCTGGAAGCCGATTCGCGAGACTCAAATGAAAAAAGATTTATCACCGAAGAACAAAAGGAAGAGCTATCCACCAAAATCAGCAATTTTTTTGACACCCTGGATAGCTTTGAAGATAAGTTTCCAAGTATCGCTGCCTTACTGATTGTTTTGTTTATTTCAGGCTGTCTGTACCAGTTCTTCCGACGTAGTCCCAACGTTCCCAACCTGCGCTATTCCGAGTTCTTTATCGCACTACTTTATTCCGTCAACATGTACTCCATTTACAATATTGTGTTTAACTTTTTCTGCCTCTCCTGGTTGGCTTCCCTGTCGTATTTGCTGGTATTAGCTCCCATCAAAAAGTTTTCAGGATACAGTTGGTGGCGCACAATTCTGAAATTCATAGTGGCCTTCCTGTTCACTTTCTTCGTAATCATTTTCATTTATCTATTGATTGGAGGCATCTTTTTTGCGTTTATAAAGATTTTCGGATAATATCACCCTTAAAATAACATAATATGAAAAAAATCCTTCTCCTTTTGAGTATAGTATGGCTGCTGGTTTCATGCGGTCAACGCACCTGGTTAACTAAAATAGAAACCCCTATTCCTGAACGGCCTAAAGGTCAGACCGATGTTTTGCAACTGACCGCCCCACCGATGGACACCGTGCGTGTAGGCTTCATCGGTCTGGGTATGCGCGGTCCTGATGCTGTGGAACGATTTGCACAAATTGAAGGCACCGACATAAAAGGCCTCTGCGATGTAGAAGCCGACCGTGTGGAAAAATGCCAAGAAATACTGGAAAAACTTGGTCGGCCACGGGCCATGGGCTATAGCGGCAGCACCGAGGCTTATAAGGAGATGTGCGAGTGCGACGATATCGACCTCATCTATATCGCCACCGACTGGATACACCATGCTCCCCTTGCTATCTATGCCATGGAACACGGCAAACATGTGGCCATTGAAGTGCCTGCAGCTATTTCTATGGAAGAAATTTGGCAACTCATCAACACCAGCGAACGCACACGCAAACACTGCATGATGCTGGAAAACTGCGTCTATGACTTCTTCGAGATTGCCACACTGAACATGGCCCAACAGGGACTCTTCGGCGAGGTGTTGCACGTGGAAGGCTCCTACCTGCACAATCTCGACGATTTCTGGCCAGAATACTGGAACAACTGGCGTCTGGACTTCAATATGAAGAACCGAGGCGACATCTACCCCACCCACGGTATCGGACCCGACTGCCAGGTGCTGAACATCCACCGTGGCGACCGTATGGACTATTTGGTGGCTATGGACACCAAACCTTATAATGGTCCCAAAGTAGTGAAAAAACAAACTGGAAAAGACTGCCCCGATTTCCAAAACGGAGACCAGACCTCCACGCTCATCCGTACCGTCAATGGCAAAACCATGCTCATCCAGCACGATGTGCTGACCCCGCGTCCCTACAGCCGCATGTACCAGGTGGTGGGCTCTGATGGTTATGCCAGCAAATATCCCGTTAATCAGCTGCTGTTCCGCTCAGGTCAACTTGACGAAAGTGAAACCGCCGACTACCAGAACCTGAATGCCCATTCGGCCCTGCCTGCCGAACTTTGTCAGGAGATGCTAAAGAAATACCTGCCTCCGTTTGTGCAAGAACTGGAAGAAACGGCACGGCGCATAGGTGGACACGGCGGCATGGATTTCATCATGGACTATCGTTTAATCTATTGCCTGCAAAACGGACTACCGCTCGATATGGACGTTTACGATATGGCGGAGTGGTGCTGTCTCGGCCCGCTGACACGCATCTCTTTAGAGAACGGCTCTGCCCCCGTTGCCATCCCCGACTTCACCCGTGGAGCATGGAACAAGGTGAAGGGGTTTAGCTATGCGTTCGCCCAAAATTAGGAGAGTTTCGCACTGCGTGCTCAAGGGGAGTGATGCTTCGCATCAGGGGAGTCTCGCTGCACTCGAGGGGAGTTTTAATGTGCTAATTATCAATGTGCTAATGTGCCAATTTTAATTAGCAAATTAGTTAATTCGTTAATTAGCAAATGATTTTAGGAAATAGGAATTAGTGGATAGGGGTTAGTTTTGAATTTTGAATTTTGAATTTTAATATCACTACCCCGGCCTTCGGCCACCCCTTTTAAAAGAAGGGGAATTTAAATTTGAATTTTGAATTTTGAATTCTGAATTCTTAAACTTTAACGATGACTACTGAAGAGTTAATAGAGATTGTACGGCACTTTTGCACTGAGGGTACGGTAATGTCAGTGAAGCCTTTGGGCAAAGGGCTCATCAATGACACTTTTTTGGTCAAAACCCAGGAGTCTGATAAGCCAGATTATGTGCTCCAACGCATCAATCACCACATTTTTACCGATGTAGAGTTACTGCAACATAATATCGAAACAGTAACCAACCACTTGCGTCACAAACTTAAAACAGAAGGTATTGCTGATGTGGACCGTCGGGTACTGCATTTTATCCCAACCAGCACTGGCAAAACCTATTATATTTGCCTTCCCGATAGTGAAGAAGCATCAGCAAATCCTTTCTCAGAAAAAATCAGGCATGATTGCAGTTACTGGCGCATGAGTATTTATATTGCTGATACTCTTACGCTTGAAGAAATAACTCCCCAAAGCAGCTATGACTGCGGACTGGCCTTTGGTCATTTCCAACAGCAACTTATCGACCTCAACGAGCCATTGGGCGAAACCATTCCCGACTTTCACAACATGGAGTTTCGCCTCCACCAATTGCACCAAGCTGTTGCCAATGATATGGCTGAACGTGTGAAAGAAGTGAGCAAAGAATTGGAACTCATTGAAGCTCATGCCGATGAAATGTGTCTGGCTGAAAGATTATACCGCCAAGGATTGTTACCCAAAAGAATCTGCCATTGCGACACGAAAGTGAATAACATGCTCTTCGACCGCAATGGTAACGTACTCTGTATCATTGACCTTGATACCGTAATGCCAGCTTATATTTTCTCCGACTATGGCGACTTTCTGCGCACCGCTGCCAACAGCCAAGCAGAAGACTCTCCCAATTTGGACAAAATAACTTTCCGCTGGGATATTTTTGAGGCCTTTACGAGAGGTTATCTGGAATCAACCTCATCCTTCCTTACCCCCATAGAACGAGAGCATCTTCCCTTTGCTGTAGCCCTGTTTCCCATGATGCAAGCCGTGCGTTTCCTAACTGACTATCTCAATGGCGACACCTATTACAAAATCAAGTATCCTGAACACAATCTCGTGCGTACACGTAATCAACTGCGTTTTTTTCAGGAGGTGGGAGCCAATCGTGAGAAAATGGCGAAATTAATAGCATACCTTTCATAATTTTCTATTATTTTACATTTTCTTTGTTGTTCTCAATGAACTCTTTGTCAAAGACTGCACCATAACATTTGTACGGGCCGCTTGCCATCACCAACAATACAATTACGAACTATACATAAAAAGGGCATGACCAAAAATCATGCCCTCTTCAACAACTTTATTACACAAATCTCCACAAAAATTGTAGAGACGTACCATGGCACGTCTCTACAACATTGTGTTATCTCTTGACAATCTTCGTCATCTGAGTACCTACTTGCAGCATGTACATGCCAGTAGGATAAGACTGCATGTCAAGTTGGAAGTAAGTATCCTGCGTCATGCCACTCCAAATCTGCTGGCCCATGGCATTGAACAATGAAACGGGTTCATTCACGGTAACATTATTCACATTCAGCACTTTCTGGCAGGGATTAGGATAGGCCATGAAGCTGACTTCCTGTTGATAATTGTTGACGGCAGTAGGAGTCCAGCCATTCATCACGGCCACACCACTCAAGTCAAAACCGCTGCTACCAAACGGTGTCGGATACGGTTCATTGATCAGGTGACCATTCTTATCGGTAGTACCATACAAAGGATTGATACTGCCCACCACATCCACAATACGCACATGGGTTACATTGTTGATATCCAAGTTGCTGTAACCATCCAGTTCTTCCAAATCAAAAGGAGTACCCCAGCCAACGGTATATTTGCCGGCCAAATTGTGCAGTTTTGTGGCATCCACAGCACCACCATTGGTGATTTGTTGCTCGGTCTGGGTATTGGACACTGAGGGGAAGCGATAATAATGTTCACCATCGGAGCTTACTTCCACAAATGCCAGTTCGAGGAAAGTATGGTTCAAAGCATTTTCAAACACAGCGAAATCATAACCTTCTCCATTGCTAATCGGCATACCGAAAGTCAACACAGCATAACCAGCATCGCCCAAACTTACCACACCTTCGCCAGTGGATTCGCTTGAAGCTCCAACACCATCATTATCAGTACCATAATCAGCCAAAGCACCAGCTTGTTCAATATTCTGATAACCACGGGTTACCACGCAAGAAGTTGCCCAGCCTAAGATAGCCTCATTGTCAAACCTGATAGCCTGGCAACCTTCAGTACCAACAATACCATCAAACACTTCCGTTGAGGCAGCGGGCAACTCTACGGGCTGAATAGGAGTTGTCCAAGCATAATTCCAGTTTCCGTCATCAATGCCGCAACCGCTGTCACCGAACTTGATGATGTCACCATTCTGAACTGTCTGTTCATCAACACCTAACATGGCACCTACACCATTCACATTGTACATCCAGTACATGCTTGGAGTATAGTTGTCATGGATTCCATCGGCAAATGTGATATTGGTAACATAACTTGCACCCTCAAAAGTAATACGGGAATCATAAAGTTCAATAGTATGCATAATATCAGCGACCACTGCGTTTTCGCCTGAGAAACGCACGCCCCATGCCAGAGCTTCCGCTTCAGGAGTGCACCAGTTAACAGCGAAAATGACCTCATTATCACCATTACCTACCCAATAAATAATGTTATCGGCGGAGATAGTAGCGTCCTGAGAACCTTCCTCCCCAGATTCAGGGACACTTACAGGATAAATGGTTTGCGGCCATACATAAACATAATCCCAATAACCGCCCCATTCTTCGATCCAAGTACTGTCAACAGCTACTGCCACATAGGTATCGGCAAATTTCACAAAATCTCCATCCACCACATTTTGTGTAACACCTATCATTGATGCCTCATGGTTCACACCCATGTTGAAGTAATTGGTTATGTGTGAGGAAAGTCCAAGTGAAACTGTTGAATCCACATAAAGTATATCAGAGATAAAGCCATCACCAACATAACTGAATCGCCAGTCATTGGCTGAGATGGAGTCCATGATGTCCATCACCATGACACTGTCTTCTGAAAAACGATAACCCCATGCCAAAGCTGAATCGGCCCATACCACGGAGAACACTACTTCGTGATCACCGTTGCCAACCCAGTAAACGATGTCGCTGGCGGCAATACTGGCATCTTCAACAGCAGTCGGTGCATTGGGATCCACAGGATAATAGATGTTAGTGGTAGGAAGAGTACAGTCGTAACTCCATTCGCACATTTCAAAATAATCTCCATCGACCAACGGGTCTGAAAGGCCACTTGAATAGTTCCCATTAACAGTGTACATTAACATTCCACCAACATTCGGACAAATGATAGTGCCGTTATTGTATGCACAACCTGTTACAGAAGGACCACTGTATGTGAAAGTGAAATCAGGATCTGCAGCATTGATAGCACTCCACATGTCAAGAATGGTAGCCGTACCATCAAAGCGGTAACCGTATGCAATACCGACAGCGGGATTGGCACAGAAGAAGAAAGCCGCCACCACCTCGTTGCTGCCGCTACCCACCCAAAACTGGATATTCTCGGCTGGCACATCGGTCACATTACGTGAAGGCTGGGTATTGTGCATCAATTCCCACATCTGGGCATTCTGTGCAGATAGCGTAAAACTTGCTAACACAAGCAAAAAGAATAAGATTTTTTTCATAAGCATAGTATTTTTAGGTTATACAATAAAAAAATTCCGTGCCTATGCTTGGGGAAAGGATACAAAGAGATTCTTTGATAACTTTTATGTGTAAGCCTACCTCCCGAAGCTGTTCACTTTTGTGATTCTTCGGCAGGTTTTCTGACTTGTTTCACCTGGAACTTCGCCTTCCCATTGATGTGCTCAACAGTGGCTTGCGGAGTGTTCCCGGTTCGCTGAAACTTACAGCAGCGGGTACTGTACAGGATTCTCACCTGTTTCCCTCTCGCGATTTTCATAACAAAACCGCTCACCGAAAAATCAGCGGCAAAAATACAAAAATTTTCAATTGATAAATTAGCAAAAGTTAATATGCATTTGTGCCCATAAAAAAAAAGACACGGCGTTCGTCCGTATCTTTTCCTTATAAAATTTGTATGTTCATTTATTTGTTTAATCGTCAATGCCGACAAGCTGGTATTCGTTGTTGAAATACAAATCTATACCATTGTTCAGCTCCGCTTTCCAATTGGTGCGTTTCTTGCTCCACTCTGTCACAAAAGCTCCCGGATAATTGTTGTTAACGAAAGTAAGCACCTGTGAAGGGAGTATGACATCCGGTACTCTGCTATGGTTGCAGTCCACATTTTTCATCTCTCCTTTTTTATTAAATTCTACCTTGGCTCCAGTTTTGAGATAAACTTCGTATTCAAAACCATACGATTCATCGTCAATTTTCACATGGATCACAGCCTCCTTGCCAAAATATTTCGTGATATAGTCCTGCGATCCTTTAGGCAATTGATCAAACGTGATCACACGATCCTGAGCTACTGCGCTCAAAGCACAAAACAAAATCATGCCCACTACAAAAATGATTTTTTTCATAATTAAGAATTTTAAATTATTATTTTTGATTTCAAATTAATTTTTTTCTGATTAATCAGCATAAACAAAGTTACCATTCTTATCAAATTTCAGCTCCAAATCATTGCTCAGTTCCACCTCATACCCTCGACGTTCCTGTTTGATTTTCACCACAAAGCAAAGAGGAAAATTGGTGGTTACATAGGTTTGGATGGGCATCGGAATAATGTTTTCCGGCACAGGTTTCTTCTGGCAATCCACTTCATGCCAGTTTCCGGAATGACGGAATTCAAGACTGGTTCCGTCCATAAGATAAACATCATATTTGAGACCGTCTCTTTCCACAGAAAGTACATTAGTGCCCGGAAAAGTCTGCGCCAGAAAAGTCTGCGCCGGCTGTGGCAGTTTGCCGGCAGGAATATGCCGCTCGCAAGAAACGAATATGAGCAGAATAAATAAACTCATAGAAAAATTAAGCGTTTTTTTCATTTTAATGATTTTTTTTAACTTCAATGAAAGAACTTTTTTATCAATTTGCAAAAATACACTTTTTAAACAAACAAATCAATTAATGTGATATTTTTTTCATACGAACGTATTTTTCAGTTTTCAGGAAAAATGCAGGCGACAATTTTTTCCAGCCAGATACGGTCAATGTCATCGAAAGTGGCTAATTTCTCACTGTCAATATCCAAAACGGCGACTATCTCATTGTTTCGCCATGCAGGTACTACTATCTCGCTTTTAGAGGCGCTGCTGCACGCAATATGTCCTTTGAACTGCTCCACATCAGGCACCACAATGCTACACTGCTCCTGCCAAGCCGTACCACAAACTCCGCGACCATACTTGATATGCATGCAAGCCACTGGTCCCTGAAATGGCCCCAATACCAACTCCTGTCCTATTACACGGTAGAAACCCGTCCACCAAAAATGGAAAGTTTCGTGAATCAAGGCCACCACATTAGCCATCACAGCAATCTCATCCTGCTCACCTTCAATCAAAGCCTGGATTTGTTTATATAACAACTCGTATGTCTGTTCTTTTTCTGTCATTTTCTATAATTTTACAAAGACCAATAAATTCCACCATAGGGGCGTTCCGAATGCGGCCAGAAAAACATAAAGCAAATTTACATAAAATCCTCGAATTACACACAAACAAATAAATTTTTTATAAAGGGTGCACCGCGTGCGTCCAAAAAAACACAGAGGAAAAATACATATTTTTTATTCTCCCACGAAAAGAAAAAAATAGTACCTTTGCCCGATTTTTCATTAACGACAAACCAATCAAAAGAAAAATAATAATGACCACCCTCTCATCTGTGGAACATTTCTTCAATAAAAATGACCACCCTCTTTTCCCCACAAACATACCGTATATTACTACTGAAAACAGTCCCGAATTAGGCTTGCTCACAGCCTTGCGTTTTATAGAGTGGACTGCAGAGAACCCAGATGGTGTCATCAGTTTACCTACTGGAAAAACCTCCGAACATTTTATTGTCTGGCTTAAAAAGATACTAGCGGAATGGGATACAGAAGGAGGAGCAAAATTCAGACAAAACCATGGTTTGCAGGTGGTAAAAAAACCTGTTTTTTCGGGATTGCATTTTGTTCAAGCGGAGGAATTTTATCCCATTAATCCAATCCAACACAATAGTTATTATAATTACGTGCAGAAATATTATGTAGAAGGATTCGGTCTGGACGCCTCCAAAGGTTTATTTATCAACTGCAATGAGATTCCTTTGGCAAAAGGAAAATCATACCAGGATATATTTCCTAAGCACAAGGTTGATTTATCTCTACGCTATCGTGAGGCCAAAACCGAGATAGAAAAACTGCAACAACAATCTATCTATTTGATTGATGAATGGTGTTGTCGTTACGAACAAAAAATCAGGGAATTAGGTGGTATTGGATTTTATTTGGGTGGAATCGGTCCAGATGGGCACATCGCCTCAAACGTACGGGGCAGTGATTTCTTCTCCACCACAAGACTCACTGAAACCAATTTTGAGACCCAGGCGGTAGCCGCCAGCGACTTGGGAGGCATTGAAGTATCACGCTTCCGCCCTGTGATAACCATAGGCCTTAGCACCCTCTGTTTCAATCAAGATGCTGTCGTCATCATTTATGCAGCCGGAGAGGCCAAAGCCGAAGTAATTCAGCAGGCACTTGAGGAAAAACCTTCCAACAAGTATCCAGCCACCGTATTGTCAAATATGGCAAATGCGCGTTTTTATCTGACAAAAGGCGCTACATCACTATTACAAAACTCTGTATATCAATATTATATAAATACAGCTTGGAATCAGGAGAAAAGTGACAAAGCCATAATTGATTTATGTAAGAAAATAGATAAATTCAGCGACAAGCTGAAGTTTGAAGACCTGCAAAATGATTCTTATTGCAAGCATATACCTAACTTGTGCCTGCAATCCATACAAGACAGCATTGATTCTATTGTCAAGAAAATAGACAAAGGAATGGCTCCTGTTCACAACAAAGTGATTTACAATACCGCTCCACACCATGACGACATACTTTTGGGTATGTTGCCATATTTGAGCCATATCGCCAACGATAACTCAAACCAATTGTATTTTTCCATCATGACTTCCGGTTTCAATGCAGTTACCAATACTTTTTTGATTCAGCATCTGAGCAATACCCTGAGACTATTGCGGCAAGGAGACATACAAATGGTATATTATGCGAATTTCTTTACTGAAGGATATAAAATGAAGAGGGTGAAAGACGTTTATCATTCGCTGATCAAGATTGCCTCTCGGCAGTACAAGGAGTTTCTGCGCGGTTTTGCCCACAGGATGGTAAGAAACATGGTGGAAATATGGCAATTGAAATCCGTGGAAGAGTTGGATAACAAAATCGAAGAACTTATTGCTTTCACGCGTTCCTGTTACGACGGACAAAAAATGCCTGTTGAAATCCAAAGGCTGAAAGGCATGATTCGTGAATTTGAGGAGGAGCTGGTATGGGGTCATTTCGGCATGATGGAAGATCATGTCCATCACTTGAGATTAGGTTTCTACAAAGGTGATATGTTTACAGAGAAACCAGATTCACAACGGGATGTATTACCTATTCTACAAGAACTCCGAACCATTAAACCAGACATTATCTCTTTGGCATTCGACCCCGAAGGCAGTGGACCTGATACACATTATAAAGTATTGCAGACCCTCGCAGAAGCTATCAAAGAATGGGGTAAAGAGCAAGATATTTCACAGCTGAAAATATGGGGTTATCGTAATGTCTGGTATCAATTCCATCCCGCCGAAGCAACACATATAGTACCTGTTTCTCTCAATGACATAAACGCATTCAATGAAGCTTTCTCCAATTGTTATCTAAGTCAAGTTGAAGCCTCTTTCCCAAGTTACAAATTGGATGGAAAATTCAGTAATCTGGCTCAAAATATATGGGTTGAGCAGTTACAATCTGTGCAACTGCTTTTAGGCAAACCCTATTTTTTCCAGAATTCCAATCCCAAGCTGCGAGCAACCCATGGATTGATGTTCCTGAAAGAAATGAGCGGAGAAGAATTTTTAACAGAGGCACACAGCCTGGCCAAATCTGTACAAGGAGCATAAGAACTTATGATTCACAAATAAAACATTAATAATAAACATATTACATAATGAGTTCACAATCATTCTTAGGTAGGGTCAAAGCATCCAGAACCGCAAGTTTTCTAATCATTTCAATCATATACATAGCCGCCTTTTTCGTCGGATACGCTGTGTATAAATGTTCTTGCATAACAGATTGGCATTACCTTTGTCGAATGCTTACCGCCGACATTGTAGCCACCATTTTCGTATGGTTTTTCGGCTTGGCATTTAAAAATGTGTCGGTATATGACCCTTATTGGAGCGTGGCACCGCCCATAATGCTCACCGCATGGGCCATCGAACAGGGCAATGGCAGCCTTTCATCAATACTTTTACTAACAGCCGTATGGATTTGGGGTATCCGCCTGACAGGCAACTGGGTCTACACTTTCAAGAATCTCAATGCCGAAGACTGGCGTTACACCAAATATAGGACAAGCCAGAAACCTTTTGTGTTTCAGTTAATTAACTTCTTTGGACTGAACATGATGCCGACACTGGTTGTGTTCATGGTAATGATACCCGGATTCAAGCTGATAGAATATGGTGGAGATGCCAATATATTCACTGTTTTAGCTTGTTTGCTGTGTTTTTGCAGTGTCACCCTGCAATTGGTAGCCGACCATCAGATACACTGTTTCATCAAAGAAAAACGCGGAAGAGTATGCAATGTCGGTCTTTGGAAACATGGCCGCCATCCCAACTATCTGGGGGAAATCATGATGTGGTGGGGTGTATATTTCATGTTTCTGTCCGTCACACCCGACATTACCCACAACTGGTGGTGGCTCATTGGAGCAGTGCTGAACACCTGCTTGTTCTGCTTCATCAGCATTCCCCTGATGGAAAAACGCCAACTGCAGAATAAGCCAGAATACGCTGATTACAAGGAAAAGACGAGAATATTCATATAAGTGGAAAGGGAGAGCTCCACGATGAGATTATGCTTTTACCCAAGCAATAATAAAAACAATTCTTAGTACGATTAATGATAAAAAAAGGCGAGTCTTGCGACCCGCCTTTTTTCTTTTGATTCATACAGGCAATTAGGCGTTGGCTGCTTCCAAGTCCTTGAACTCCTTCACGATGTTTTTCACATCAGCGGGAGCGAGACGGCCATAAACCTTGTTACCAACCATGGCAACGGGAGCCAGACCGCAAGCACCCACGCAACGCAAGCAAGTCAACGAGAACATGCCGTCGGAAGTGGTTTGGCCCACTTCGAGGTCCAATTCCTTCTTGAATGCGTCGAGGATTTTCTCTGCGCCACGAACATAGCATGCAGTACCCAAACATACGGAAATAGGATATTTTCCTTTAGGGGTCATGGTGAAGAATGCGTAGAAAGAAACCACACCATAAACCTTGGCAGTCGGGATATGCAGACATTCGGCAATCAGTTCCTGAGCTTCAGCGGGCAGATAGCCTAAATAGTCCTGCGTTTGGTGCAAAACATTGATCAATTCGCCGGGATTGTTATTGAAGCGGTTGCAAATTTCAACAATTTTCTCCCGAACTTCTTTTTTCATTTTTACAATTATCTTCTTATCCATTGTTCTGAATTTTTCTTGATTACTAATTACTTTTTGTCCACATCCACTTCCACGGTGGTCTGTCTGTCGAAGTAATGCGTGTGCAACAATTCGTGTGACTTGTGACCGCAAGGTTCGCCCAGATATTCTTTGTAGATAGCCTGGATGGACGGGTTCTCGTGAGATTTACGGATAGGCATTTCTCTATCGGCACGGTAGATAGCTTCCCAACGAGCCTTGATAATATCACTATTACCATGGTGCTGAGGCTGACCGGCACCGTCGATACAACCACCAGGACATGCCATGATTTCGATAGCATGGAACTGGCTCCTACCTGCCTTGATGTCTTCCAACAACTTACGGGCGTTGCCCAGACCGTGAGCGATACCGATGTTCAGTTTCAGGCCGTCAACATCAACGGTAGCCGAACGAACACCTTCCAGACCACGGAGTTCTTCGAAGTCGATCTTCGGGAGAGGTTTCTTAGTAATCACTTCGTAAGCGGTACGAACGGCGGCTTCGATTACACCACCAGTGGTACCGAAGATAACAGCGGCACCGGTTGATTCGCCAAGAGGACTGTCGAATTTCTCATCCGGAAGAGCGGTGAAGTCGATATTAGCCAACTTAATCAAGCGAGCCAACTCACGAGTAGAGATTGAATAATCCACATCAGGATTACCGTTCACCTTGAACTCATCACGGCCAACTTCGTATTTCTTGGCCAAGCAGGGCATCACAGATACACTGATCATGTCCTCGCGCTTGCAACCAATCTTCTCTGCGAAATATGATTTGGCGATAGCGCCAAACATCTGCTGCGGTGATTTAGCTGTTGAAGGAAGATCCAACATATCGGGGAACTGGTGTTCGAAGAATTTCACCCAAGCGGGGCAGCATGAAGTGAGGATGGGAAGCGGAACACTCTTGTCGCCAGCCAAATATTTGGTCAGACGGCCGATGAGCTCGGTACCTTCTTCCATGATGGTCAAGTCGGCGCTCCAGTCAGTATCGAATACATAGTCGAAACCGAGAGCTTTCAGAGCGGCGGTCAGCTTGCCAGTAACGATAGAACCGGGTTCCATACCGAATTCTTCACCGAGGGCCACACGCACAGCGGGAGCCACCTGTACAACGGTCTTCTTGGTAGGATCTGCGATAGCACGGATGATTTTGGAGGTATGGTCAACCTCGGTCAAAGCACCAACGGGGCATACTGCCACACACTGACCGCAGAAGGTACAGGGTGAGTGATCCAGATGCTGGTTGAAAGCGGTGGAGACCACTGCCGGGAAACCACGTTCGATAGCTGACAGGGCACCCACGGTCTGCATTTCGTTACACATCATTTCGCAACGACGGCACATAACGCACTTGTTCATATCGCGGATGATGGAAGGAGAAACTTCCACCTGATAGCTTGACATTTCGTGATTGCTTCCGATATAAGGATTTTCGCGGATACCGAAGCGGACAGCAAGGTCTTGCAATTCGCATCTGCCGCTCTTGGCGCACTGCAAACAATCTGCCGGGTGGTCGCTGAGGATCAGTTCCAACACGGTTTTACGGGCATTGATTACACGGATGGAGTTGGTTTTCACCACCATGCCTTCCATACATTCGGTAACGCAGGCAGGAGCGAGGTTTCTACGTTTTTCCACCTCAACCACGCAAATACGGCATCCGCCTGGTCTGTTGTGAACATGCAGATTTTCCAGCTCAAAATGACAGAGGGTAGGAATATCGATACCCAGTTTCTGAGCGGCTTTCAGAATAGTTGTACCTTTCGGCACTTCAACTTCTCTATTATCTATTGTTAATTTTACTGTATCCATTGATTATGTGCTTTTTATATTATACTAATTGCGTTAAACTTACATTTTTCATAGCAAGTGCCGCATTTGATACAAGCCTTCTGGTCGATTTCGTGCGGATTCTTCACTGTGCCGGAGATGGCGTTAACTGGGCAATTTCTTGCGCAAGCGGTACATCCCTTACACTTGTCAGGATCGATAACATACTGTTTCAGAGCCTTGCACTGACCGGCGGGGCATTTCTTATCCACAACGTGGGCAACATATTCATCCCAGAAGTTGTCGATGGTTGACAATACGGGGTTGGGAGAAGTCTGTCCTAAGCCGCAGAGAGCTGTGTCTTTGATAACGTGGGCGAGGTTACGCAGTTCGTCCAAGTCTTCCATGGTACCATGACCTTTGGTGATCTTGTCGAGAATTTCGCACATTCTCTTGTTACCGATACGGCAGGGAGAGCACTTACCGCAAGACTCTTCAACGGTGAAGTCCAAATAGAACTTGGCCACTGAAACCATACAGGAAGTCTCGTCCATAACAATCATACCGCCAGAACCCATCATAGAGCCTGCTGCCACGAGGTTTTCATAATCAATAGGAGTATCGAGGAACTTCTCGGTCAAGCAACCGCCTGAAGGACCACCGGTCTGAACGGCTTTGAATTTCTTGCCGCCCTTGATACCGCCACCGATTTCATAAATGATTTCACGAAGGGTGATACCCATAGGCACCTCGATCAAACCGACGTTGTTGATCTGACCGGCCAAAGCGAACACCTTCGTACCTTTTGATTTTTCTGTTCCGATTGAGCTGAACCATTCCCATCCCTTGTTGATGATAACGGGAATGTTAGCGAAGGTCTCAACGTTGTTCACGTTAGAGGGTTTCTTCAAGTAACCCTGAACGGCGGGGAATGGTGGTTTGAAAGTAGGTTCACCACGCATACCTTCCATGGAGTGGATCAGAGCGGTTTCCTCACCGCATACGAATGCGCCAGCACCGTATCTCAATTCGATGTCGAAATCGAAGCCTGAACCGAGGATGTCGGGACCGAGCAGACCGATTTCGCGAGCCTGGGAGATAGCCACCTGCAAACGGTGGATAGCCAGCGGATATTCGGCACGGATATAAATCAAACCCTTGGTGGCACCGATACAGAAACCACCGATAGCCATAGCTTCGATGACAGTGTGCGGGTCACCTTCCAGGATGGAACGATCCATAAATGCACCCGGGTCACCTTCGTCAGCGTTGCAGATCATGTATTTCTGGTCAGCGCTGTTCTGACGACAGAGGCTCCATTTCATACCTGTGGGGAAGCCAGCGCCACCACGACCGCGGAGACCTGATTTCTTAATATCTTCGATAGTGCCTTCGGGATCATTTCTTTCCAAAACACTTGCCAATGCCTTGTAACCGTCACGGGCAATGTACTCGTCGATGTTTTCAGGATTGATGAAACCGCAGTTACGCAAAGCGATACGCATCTGTTTCTTGTAGAAGCCCATGTGTTTGGAGTCTTCTTTATGCTGCTGGGTTTTGGGGTCAACATACAGCAAGCGTTCCACTTTACGACCCTTGATGATGTGCTCGTTGATAATTTCTTCCACGTTTTCAGGTTTTACCTGAACATAGAAAGTGTTGTCGGGCAGAATCTTAACGATAGGGCCTTTCTCGCAGAAGCCGAAGCAACCGGTACCAATCACTTGCACGTCGTTGGCCAGGTCTTTTTCTGCTAAAATAGTTTCAAAATTCGTTTTGATTTTGGCACTTTCAGACGCATGACATCCTGTACCGCCACAAATCAATATGTGATACTTGTAATTTGACATTGAAAAACCTCCTTATTGTTTATTTATCTATTTTTTCATAATTAACAGGAATGATACCTTCCAGCAACTCATTGTTGAGGATGTATTTATCTACCAAGTCAACGGCTTTGGCCTGATTTACATAACCAAACACAATGGGATCAGCACCTGGTTTTTTAACTTCAACGGTAGGTTCTGCATAGCAATAACCCATGCAACCGGTCTGTGTTACAACAGCCTGAACGTTTTTCTTGTTGCATTCTTCGATGAGAGTTTCCATCACTTGTTTTGCTCCTGAAGCGATACCGCAAGTAGCCATGGCGACTTTAATCTGGATCATGTTCTCCACGTTGTCACCGCTTTCGCGCAGCTTGAGGTTAGATTGGAGTTCTTCTCTCTTCTTTTTCAAATCTGCTAACGATTTAATTTTATCCATGTTAATTTTTTTGTTAGTAGGGGACTCCTTTTTGCCTGTATTTTCAAGGAGACACGAAGTCCGATAATGCCTCCTTAAATCAGGGTGCAAAGGTACGAAAAAAAACAGTACAAAAAAGTATTTTATGCTTTAATATGCTGATTTTAAGGATAACCTGAAGACAAAGCCTTATTGAAAAAAATCAAACAAGTGATTTTCAGGTATTTACATTTCTTATTCCAATATTTTTTCCTACAAATTCGTTTGTTTCAGTAAATTTATTATTTTTGCAAACAGAAATCATCAACGACTTAACATCAAACCATCGCCTATCGAAACAAAAAACCGAATAAATTAACATATTGAGATAAAGCGTTTTCGCTTTTTTCTTTTCGATTCTGAAATTTCGGCAATTTCTTACGTACAACAAAAAGAAAAATGAGAAACGTTCACGAGTAATCGTGGGCTTTCTTTATTTGTTGTGCGGGTTGGCCGAGAACCCAAGAATCGAATAAATACAAGTTCACGATTTTTTTATTTCCACGACATATAATTCTGCCTTTTCGGTATCCTATATCACCTGCTGGTCTCTCAGCGTAATGATTTTACTTTCAACCTCGATAATAATTGTCACAATTATCAATATTCATTATAAATCTTTCGACAAAAATAAATATAATTTTATTTTATACAATCTTTGTGAATAAAACAAAACATACTGATAATCAATCATATAATTAATCATCAGTTTGGTTTTAACAATAATAAACAATCTGCTCGGAAGGAATTTAAATATTTACTCCAGATCCAGGTGTTTGATGCTGTGCTTCTCGATTTTCTTTTCGCCCCATACTTTGCGCATTAGCTTTAACGCTTCGGGGGTGGTGAGCTTGTCGGTTTGCTCCAGAATGCGCTGAACAAAAATACATTGGCGCACATCAGCCTCGTTGTTGACTATGGCCTCTGAAAAGGCTTTGCAGGTCTGGTAACCGCAAATACGGCAATCTACTTGCGGCAAATCCTCGTTGATTTCAAACGATCTCTTCATCTTTCTCATGGCCACGGCGATATTATCATCCAATTTGTCCATGGAACGTGGGGCCACCTTTCCGACTTTCAAATTCTCACGCAAATAGGGGAAATAATTCAGCAATTTATTCTCTTCAGGAGTAACCGTTTTGGGCTTGCCCTGGGCACGCTTTTTCTGGCGGTCCTCAATCAGGAAACGGTTGCCAGCACACAGAATGCCTCCCGCGCAGCTTTCGTCACAGGCGCGCAATTCCAGATAATCTATATTGTCGATGTCCTCATCCTCTAATTTTTCCAAAAAATCGGACACATTGTGAATTTCATCTATCGCCAAATTCCGACCCACTTCCACATCTTTGATTTCACCGCCTGTCAGTGTAAAATACAAGCTATTTTGTGAAATCGGATGGAAGTCGAATTCATCCTCACGCAACTTGTAAACGCCCTCCTTAATCACACGGAACACCTTGTTATACAGGTAGTTCATATTGATAACACCTTCCACAGGCATTTTTTCCTCGCCCACAGGACTCTTCACAGCGGCAATCTTGGCGGCGCAGGGCGTCACATAAAAAATGCCGATGTCTTCATCCGGAATTCCCTGGTCGGTCAGTCGCTTGCGGATGTACAAGGTGGTCAAATCCAGTGGCGTACGCATCGGCAGAATATTGGGCACCAAAGACGGGTATTTCACCTGAATCAGACGCACCACCGCCGGACAAAAAGAGGAGATGATAGGTTTTTCCCGCTCTTCACTAAGTATCTGTTCCTTAATAACTTCTTTCATCAGATCCACACTTTTCTCCACCTCATACACATACTTGAACCCCAAGTGATAGATGGCGGAAAGGATGGCACACTGACTGATTTTTTCAGGAAACTGCGCACTGAAAATGGAAGGAATCAACACCACGGGGCACTTGTAATTATAGATGGTCTGGAAGTCATCCTGCTCAATATAGATGGCGTTCACTGGGCAAGCCAAATAGCATCGCCCACAGTCAACGCAGCGGTTCGTGTCCAGCACAGGAGAACCGTTCTCAATATGGATGGCTCCTGTGGGACAAACACTTGTGCAATGCGAGCAGCCGATACAGAGATCGTACTTGAAATTCAGTGCATGGTGAAAAGATTCCATAGTCTGTTATTTATTGAAGTAGTTGGTGATTTCTACCGTAGTTCCTTTGCCCACAACCGAGCTGATTTTAAGCTCATCAGTATTGGATTTAATGTTGGGCAGACCCATACCGGCGCCGAAGCCCATTTCGCGAACTTCAGGTGAAGCGGTAGAATAGCCCTTCTGCATGGCTTGGTCGATATCGGGGATACCTTTACCTTCGTCTTCCAACTTAATATAGACCTTATTTTCATCCAAATCCACATAAATCACCCCACGATTCGCATGGGCCACGATATTCACCTCTGCCTCGTACAACGCAACAACAGTGCGCTTTACGATGTCAGGGTGCACACCCAATTGCTTCATCATTTTTTTTACGATACTGGAGGTGGAACCGGCATTGGTGAAGTCACCTCCTTCAACTTTATATTCAAAATTCATTTTTTAGTCTTTTTAATAAACAGGCGGTAGTTCTTTGCTGTATAAGATGCCTGCCGTACGGTACATGGAATACGGAGTCTGGATCAATATCATCTCGTTGTCGCGGGCAATTTCCAACATTTCCTCGGTTGCCTTCTTGTCACGTACAAAAATCACGTTTTTGATGTCAGACATCTCGCAAGTGCGCATCGACTGGTTGTTGCACAAGCCCGTAAGTAGCAGCAGTTGTTCGTCGGTATCGATAGTCAGCACATCGCTCATCAGGTCGGAAGCGAATATTTTAGTTATTTCACGATCCTTGTATTGTTCACCTTCTATTATTTGTCCATCAATCAGATGGACAATCTCACCTATTTTCATGTCGGTTCAATATTTTGTTTAACGATAGATTTTTTTCAATTCAATTTGCAAAAATAGCAATTTCTTTTATTGAATATCAAGTATGGATAACTTTTTTCTTCAACATTATTTTCTTCTGAAATCTTTTTGTTATTTTGTATTTTTTTGAACAACAATGAAACGATTATTGATACTTCTGATTTGCTGTTGCACTGTGCTGACCGCAGCGGCGCAAAATAGACTTATAGAAGATTATTTAACCCCTATTCCGAAAGAGCTGACACGGCTTCGGGAGAAAAACAACCTGTCGGAAGAGCAGCTGAGACACTGCCAACATTTCCTGTTGTCTCTCCGTCAGCACAACTTGTTAAATCCCAACGAATCCAAACAATTACCCTATCTGAGCATGACGGTTACTCCAAAACTCCATCCTCAGGA
>JAEEGJ010003617.1_pt1 | contig 57710 bp, 54 predicted proteins | sample 8958761 | NCBI WGS metagenome assembly JAEEGJ01 (sample SAMN16246546, study PRJNA631951) | gut metagenome | biome: gut microbiome; feature: rumen; material: RS-attached | host: Bos | place: Iran: Karaj | collected 2018-10 | reverse complement strand
TATGCAGCCATCTGTTTTGACTGCAAAGATACGAATTCAAATCGTCGCACCCTCAAAATTGCTCGTAAAAGACTGAATTTCAATTATTTCAAAGACCGATTAGTCCACTTTAACGGGACAGTAGTGACTAAACAACATAACAATGAGAAAAACATTACTGCTAATCGTCCTGCTGGCTAGCTCAATAACTGCAAATGCCCAGAAAGCGAAATACGATCTGAACGGCGACGGTAAAGTGAACGTTGCTGACGTGACAGATCTTGTGAACTACATACTTACACACAGCAACAAATCCTGTCCTGACGGCAAGCATCCTCACTGGATAGACCTGGGGTTGCCGAGTGGTACGCTTTGGCGTTGCTGTAACGAGGGAGCATCCACCCCAGAGGCATACGGTGGCTATTACCAATTCGGACAAGTGGCCTCAGCACCGTCGTATGATCAGATAAAAGAACTTCTAGACTATACAACATCGGTATGGACAACACAAAATGGTGTGAATGGCAGAAAGTTCACAGGCAGTAACGGCGGATCAATCTTCCTTCCCGCTGCAGGCGGCCGTTGGAGTGGCGGATACAAATTCATTGGCTCGCGCGGCTACTACTGGACTACTTTGCCTATCGACATGGAAAACGCCAGCGGATTGTACATTGGTTCGAGCAGCGGCGACGATTGCTACGTCGACTTCTTCGGCCGCAGCGACGCGATGTCCGTGCGCCCTGTGCGTTAGAACTGAAAATGAGTTAGCTTTGGGGGCAAACCTAGGTATGGATGGCTGTCCTCTTTATTGGGTTAGAGTTCTTTCATCGTTTTTAAAAAGCAAAGAATATTACTCAAAACCTCTTTGTCCTTAGCCACAAAGCTATAAGGGGCGCAGAAGGGTCAGGCACTTCTGCGCCCTGAAAAATTTTCGTAATAGCTAAAACCTTGATTTATAGGAGTTCCAAGTTTGACATTTTGTGAAGCTCAAAACCTCTTTGACCTTAACCACAAAGCTATAAGGGGATCGGCAATAGAGTACGAACCTTCGTTCCGCGTCAACAAGTCGTATTCCAGAAGTTTCCGTGATGCAGCCTGAACGGCACTCGAGGATTTTAAGCGATGATGTTTGATGAAAGAAGATGCTGTTATGTTTTTAACAGATTCTGCCTCCTCGCTAATAGCATAAAGCAGCTCTTTCTGCGTTTCTGTGACAAAGGTCAGCTGTTCTCTAAGTCTTGGTTCGCACTCCAACACATAATCATCTATTATCTGCCTGATAGTTGTAACATCGCAACTATCGCCTCTTGAAGTAAGGTTGTAGGCATCCTTCATCATTCTTTGGAGATAAAGCGTAACACCAAGAAACGTGTCATAAACCAGCTTAACAGCAGCTTCATCAATATCCTTATCTGCCAGCTTGAAATGATGGCTGGCAAACTGAAAATAGTCTGAGAACGGAATAGGTGCCAGTTGTATACTGCGAGCACTCATATAGAAAGGACGCCTTTCTGAAAAAAACATCTCTTCCATCAACCGACGCTGACTACCCGCAAATACAAAGTTTGCATTAGACACTTTCTGTATGTGTGAACGCAACAAAGCCTCCACATTATTATCCGCATATTTGGTCACTTGTTGAAATTCGTCAATGACAATAATACACCTGCGTTCAGCTTTCTCAATACACTGGAATATCTCATTAAGTGTATATTCTGGTGCAGTTATGTCACCTAAACGGACATCAAAGGTTGGTGTATTCTGTATAGGGTCATAGCCAAAACTACCACTTAACGATTTTACAGTTGCAGTGAATAATTTCATCATTCGCACACTACGGCGAGCAACGTTATCAAAAACGATACCGCCAAGCAATTGTATGAATTCACGAAACGAAGTGGTGTGCAAAATATCAACATACATCAAGATGTATTGTTTGTCGAGGCTATTCACATCGCTACAATATTCAACCAGCTTCGTCTTTCCCATACGCCGTTGCGACATCAGTACCACGTTTTCCTCACTCTGAAGAAACTTCAGCAAACATGCAGTCTCTTCCTTGCGATCACAGAAAAGTTCTGTAGGAATCTTACCAGATACAATAAAGGGATTCTTGTTCTTGATCATTGTTTCATATCTTTTATTATTCGTTGCAAAATTACAAAAACTTTCAATATTCGCAAAGAATTATTCAAAAAAAATAATTCTCATAGAATAATTCTTTTGGGGCAAAGCGTTGTATTGTGAGCCAAGGAACAAACTTTGACCCATTTTTGATTTGTTACGAAATAAGTCGTAACGAAGTTTTTCGTAATAGATAAGACGTTGATTTCTAGGAGTTTGAAGTGGCTAAAGTCGATGGGTATAGAGTGGTCTCTGTGAGGGAGGACGGAAGAGGCTGTTGAATTCTCGAGAGAATTGAGAAGTTTAAAGGCACTAAAGTCGGAGTTTAAAGGCACTAAAGTCTTGAATTCTCTCGAGAATTGAAAAAGGAACATACGACAAAGCTTTGGAAAGAATATAATGGAGGTTGATTTTAGAGCCTTCAAACTACCAGCAGAAAGGGTTTGCATACTACCTGTCAGAAAGGGTTCACCTATCCAAACATAGGCTCATTGTGAGTGGTACAAAGTTATGGATTACAGGTGATTGTCAAGAAAGATTGCCTGAAAAAGGGGTATCAGAATTGTGCGAAATAGAAAGGGAATAAGGCGATTGGGGGCTAAAAAGATGAAGGATTTTGGTAGAGATGGCAGTTTGGGGTCGTTAAGATGCTAAGTAAGAGTGTTGCTGATGCTTGTTATAGGGGTATAGTAAGCATCAGCAACAGTCGTACTAAACATACTTTACTGTTATGGAAGGCATCTTAACGATAGTAAACAGGCAGGGGTAAATAATAAGAAGACAATTAGAGACGTTCATAATGCCTAAAAGCAATGCAAGTCGCTCTGTATCAGACGTTTGGAACTAATGCTTCAATACTCGCGTATTTGCGACCTGAAGACGGGTTGATGAGAAATACGCGAGTTTTGAGAGGCCTTTTGTAAAGGGCTTTTACATCAAAAGAAGGAAAAACAGCGGATAATCACTCCTCCTCTTCCTCGGATTCATCGTAGGCGGCATAGCCGATGGCATCGAGGTGATCGTAGGCGAAACGCTTGCCGTTGAAGATGTAATGCGTGTATTGCGTCTCAATTCCTGGGGCACTCTCTATCACCAGTATCACCTGCAGATACCCCTCGCCGAGGGCGTATGTGATGTGCGATCCTGGCCAGAAGGGGCGGAAATCAATAAACGGCTCATCCTTTGGCGTAAGTTTCGACGTCTTGGGATTATAATCGTAGAAACATCCAAAATACTTTCCTTTGGGTCCTGCCTCAGCAAGAATGACGGCAAAGAGCAGATGGCCGTTGTCACACTGATAGGTTCTGGCCTCCACCATGTGGTCGGCTGAGTTCTCAAAGTCGTACCAACAATGACAGAAGTCCTCGCAATCGACGAAAGCTCGCCCAGAATTACCCTCTGTGGCATCGTTGGACACATACAGCCTGTCGCCAGCCTCAGCCAGCAAAGCGTCAGTACTCTTATAGTGCCACACCTTATTAAATGCCTTTAGGAGTTGAATAACAGTTGGCGACTCTCCGCCATTCTCGACGGCTATCGTCTTCTGGCGCCAAGTAGTGTGGATGTTCTGGGCCTGCACATCAATCGTCAGGCAAAGGCTCAGTAGCAAAGCAAAAGCAAACAATATTCGTTTCATAAGGATCTTTTTTATAAGAGGTTACAATATTCAAACATATTCCGATAGGCTTCCACTTTCTTATCAAAGGCAAGCGGATAGGCACGAGAGGAGGAGGGCAGGCGATAAAGCACCAGTCCGCTCACAAAGGGTCTGACCCCTTGTGAGGTTGGGATGGGGACAAAGGTGTTGACTTTGGGCATCTCTGGGATATGGAGCGAGGCACAGATGGTCTCCGTCGCCTTCTCGCCTGTGGTGACGATAGCACGAAGATGAGGCAGGCGGGCGAGTAGGGTAGGGATGTCTGTAGGCACCACCACCTCAAGGAACTTATCTGAAGCATTATCCTTCAGCCGTCGGATGGCCGTAGAGGTATCAAAGAAAGCGATGCCCTTGGAAAGACAAAACGCCACAATCTCCTCCAGCTTGAAGCGCTTTTTCTCAACATCCACAAAGTGATTGCGGTCGCCAAAGAACACTTGTCCCTCGATGCGCCAATGGTCGTTGATGAAGTTAGGGTAATAGAAATCGATGCACCAGCGTTTCCGTTGTGGCGGAAAACTGCCCAGGAACAGCACCTTGGCGTTCTCAGGCAGGAAGGGAATGAGCGGATGCCACTCCACTTCATTCGTGCTGCGCTCGATGTTCTCTCTGTTCAGATACATTCTTTTTTCTGGCAAAGATAGGGAATTAACCGTTAACAGATAAGAAATTTCGCCTTAATCTTGCATTTTTTCTTTATTCTTAACTATTAACTCCTTTTTTCTTTGTACCTTTGCCGAGACAATCAACGATAACGATATGAATCTGAAAGAAAAGTACGTCATTACGATCAACCGTGAGCTTGGCTCTGGTGGCAGGACTATTGGTAAGATGTTAGCAGACCGTCTGGGTGTGCCTTTCTACGACAAGGCGCTCATTCAGGAGCTGGAGAAGAAGTATGAGCTGACGGCTCAGGAGATTGAAAGGCTGAAGGGCCAGCAACACAACTGGTGGGCCGACTTCAAGCGCAGCCTGAAGATCATGCCCAGCTTTGCCGCTCCCCAGCTCGTCTCCAGCAAGACGGCCATCCCCGATTTCCTCATCACAGACGACATCTTTGAGTCTGAGAAGGAGATCCTGAAGGGCATTGCTGCTGATGAGTCATGCGTCATCGCAGGCCGTAGCGGCTTCTTTGTACTCCGCGATCACCCCAACCATATGAGCATCCTTATCCAGGCAGGCATGGAGTTCCGCATCGCCCGTCTGATGGACAAGCGGAGCATCACCCGTGAAGAGGCCATGAAGATCATCAAGGAGGTGGACAAGATGCGTGAACGCTATGTCAAGAAGTACACTGGCACCTCTCGCTACGACACCCGCAATTACGACATCGTCCTCACTGTCGACGGACATAGCGAGGAGGAGATCGTGAACATGATCATGCAGTACATCAAGAAGTAAAGGTAAAAAAGTAAAAAGGTAAAAAGGTAATAATGGCGAAGAAGGACGGGGAGCTGACCCCGATGATGAAGCAGTTCTTCGATCTGAAGGCTAAGCACCCTGATGCGGTGATGCTCTTCCGCTGTGGGGACTTCTATGAGACCTACTGCGAAGACGCCATCACGGCAGCGAAGATCCTCGGCATCACCCTCACCCATCGTAACAACGGTGCCGGTATTAAGGGCGACGAGATGGCCGGCTTCCCCCATCATGCCCTCGACACCTATCTGCCCAAGCTTATCAGGGCAGGCAAGCGTGTGGCCATCTGCGACCAGTTGGAGGATCCAAAGCTGACGAAGAAACTCGTCAAGCGAGGTATCACGGAATTGGTAACGCCTGGTGTCGCACTCTCAGACAACGTCCTCAATTATAAGGAAAACAACTTTCTCGCCGCTATCCACTTCGGCAAGGCATCGTTTGGTGTCGCCTTCCTCGATATTTCCACAGGTGAGTTCCTCACTGGCGAGGGAACGGCAGACTATGTAGAGAAGCTCTTAGGCAATTTCTCACCCAAGGAAATCCTCTTCGACAGATCACGCAAACAGGACTTTGAACGCCTCTTTGGCACAAAATTCTTTACCTTCCAGCTTGACGACTGGGTATTCACAGACCAGACCTCCAAGCAGAAGCTGCTGCGACACTTCAATGTGAAGAACCTGAAAGGCTTTGGTGTGGAGCATCTGCAAGCAGGTGTCATCGCAGCAGGAGCCATCTTAGTCTATCTGGAACAGACGCAGCACACCCAGATAGGCCATATTACCAGCATCTCCCGCATTGAGGAAGACAAGTATGTCCGCCTGGATAAATTCACCATCCGCAGCCTTGAACTGATCCATCCGATGCAGGATGACGGCAAGTCGCTGCTGGATGTCATCGATAAGACGGTCTCTCCGATGGGAGGGCGACTGATGAGACGCTGGCTGGTGTTCCCCCTAAAAGACGTGAAGCCCATCAACGAGCGCCTTGACATCGTAGAGTATTACTATCGTGAGCCTGACTTCCGCCAATGTGTCGATGAACAGTTGCACCGCATTGGCGACCTGGAGCGTATCATCTCAAAGGTAGCCGTAGGGCGAGTGTCGCCTCGTGAAGTGGTGCAGTTGAAGGTGGCTTTGCAGGCCATACAGCCCATCAAGACCGCTTGTCTCTATGCAGACAACGAGGCTTTGAAACGGGTCGGTGAGCAACTGAACCTGTGCGAATCGCTGCGAGACAGGATAGAAAAGGAGATTCAGAACGATCCGCCTCAGTTAGTAGCCAAGGGTGGTGTCATCCGCGATGGTGTGAATGCAGAACTCGATGAGTTAAGAACGATCGCCTACTCAGGCAAGGATTATCTGTTGAAGATTCAGGAGCGGGAGGCCCAAGAGACGGGTATTAGTTCATTGAAGATAGGCTATAACAACGTGTTCGGCTATTACCTGGAAGTGCGCAATACCTATAAAGACCAAGTGCCCCCAGAGTGGGTGCGCAAGCAGACGCTGGCCCAGGCTGAACGCTATATCACCCAGGAACTGAAAGAATATGAGGAAAAGATCCTTGGGGCTGAGGACAGGATCCTGAGTCTTGAGGCGAAACTCTTCAACGACCTCGTTCTAGGCATGCAGGAGTTTATCCCCCAGATACAGATCAATGCCAATATCATCGCCCATCTCGACTGTCTGCTGAGTTTTGCAAAGACTGCTGAGGAGAACAAATATGTGCGTCCTGTGATTGATGAGACGGAGGTGATAGACATCAAACAGGGTCGCCATCCTGTGATAGAACAGGAACTGCCCCTTGGCGAACGCTATGTGCCCAACGATATCCTGCTCGACAACGAGCGCCAGCAGATCATTATCATCACAGGTCCCAATATGGCTGGTAAGTCTGCCTTGCTCAGACAGACGGCACTCATCGTATTGCTCGCCCAGATAGGTTGCTTTGTGCCTGCAGAATCAGCCAAGATAGGTCTGGTGGATAAGATCTTCACTCGTGTGGGAGCCTCGGATAATATCTCCCTTGGAGAGTCTACCTTCATGGTAGAGATGACGGAGGCATCAAACATTCTGAATAATGTCAGCAGTCGTTCATTGGTGTTGTTTGATGAGTTAGGCCGAGGCACCAGCACCTACGACGGTATCTCCATCGCCTGGGCCATCGTGGAATATCTCCATGAGAATGCCAAGGGCCACCCTCGCACCCTCTTCGCCACACACTATCATGAGCTGAACGAGATGGAGAAGAACTTCTCTCGCATCAAGAATTACAACGTCTCTGTGAAGGAGGTCGATGGCAAGGTAATCTTCCTGCGTAAGTTGGAAAAGGGTGGGAGTGAGCACTCCTTTGGTATCCATGTGGCAGAGATAGCAGGTATGCCTCGCTCAATAGTCAAGCGTGCCAACGTGATTCTGAAACAGTTGGAGTCGGATAATGCCCAGGTAGGTGCTGTTGGCAAGCCGACGGCAGAGATTGCAGCCTCCCGCGAAGGTATGCAGTTGAGCTTCTTCCAACTTGACGATCCCGTGCTTTGTCAGGTCCGCGACGAGATCCTCGGCCTCGACGTGAACAACCTTACGCCACTTGAAGCCCTCAACAAGCTTAACGACATCAAAAAGATAGTCAGTGGTAAGTAATACACGACCTATGTTACATTTTTCCTAAAAAATGTTGCATAATTCAAAAATATTCCTTAACTTTGTGCCCAAATTGATTTAATCAAATAACATTTACTAATCCATTTAAACTGTTAAGAGTATGAAAAAACTGTTTTTAACGTTATGTATTGCGCTGTTTAGCGTAGGTGCTTTTGCACAGGAACAGGGTGATATGGCTGTTGGTGGTTCGCTGAACTTCAACACTAAGGCATCTATGTTTGGTATTGGTGCAAGATACCAGTACTTCTTCATCGACAAACTGCGTGGTGACGGCGAGTTTGCCTACTACTTTAAAAAGGATGGTGTCTCTATGTTTACCATTTTAGCTTCGGCTAACTATCTGTTCAACGTTGCTGATAAGGTCAATGTATATCCTATTGCCGGATTAGGAATTGCACATAGCAGCGCTAGTTCTATAGATATTAATGAATCTTATATGGGACAGACTATTCATATCACTAGTAATGGAGCTAGTTCAACTGATTTCATCGGCCAGATAGGTGCTGGTGCCCAGTACGACTTCTCCGATAAGGTTGCTGGTAACTTCGATGCTAAGCTGCAGTTTGGTAGTGGCACAGCCTTTGTGATTGCCGCTGGTATCATCTACAAGTTCTAATCTTCTCATTCATACCCTATATTGCCTCCCGTTTTTGGCTAAGAATTGCCGGAAACGGGAGGTTTTTTGTATTTATTTGGTTTTTCTTTTGGCAGTCTGCTCACTTATTCGTATCTTTGCAGCCTCATAATAATGTACGGAAACAATAAATTAAAGCAAAGATACAATGGATTACAATTTCAGAGACATTGAACAGAAATGGCAAAAGCGATGGGTGGAGAATGGTACCTATCGTGTGGTGGAGGACAAGAACAAGAAGAAGTTCTACGTGCTGAATATGTTCCCTTACCCCTCTGGGGCAGGCTTGCACGTAGGTCATCCCTTGGGTTATATCGCCTCAGACATCTATGCCCGTTATAAGCGTCTGCAGGGCTTCAACGTGCTGAACCCCATGGGTTACGATGCCTACGGTTTGCCTGCAGAACAGTATGCCATCCAGACAGGTCAGCATCCTGAGAAGACCACCTTTGAGAATATCGACCGTTATCGTTCGCAGTTGGATAAGATCGGCTTCTGCTTCGATTGGGAGCGCGAAGTCCGCACCTGCGACCCCATCTACTATAAGTGGACGCAGTGGGCCTTCCAGCGGATGTTCAAGAGTTATTTCTCAACCTCATCGCACAAGGCACAGCCAACGATTAAGCTGATTGAGCACTTTGAACTGATGGGTACAGAGAACTGTAACGCCCTTGGTACAGAGGAGCTTCACTTTACGGCTGCCGACTGGCATAACTTCTCTGAGAAGAAGAAGCAGGAGGTGCTGATGAACTACCGTATCGCCTACCTCGCTGACACAATGGTAAACTGGTGTCCTAAACTGGGAACCGTTCTTGCTAACGATGAGGTTGTCGATGGTGTCTCAGTCCGTGGTGGCTATCCTGTGGTGCAGAAGAAGATGCGCCAGTGGTGTCTGCGTGTCTCTGCATACGCTCAGCGTCTTTTGGATGGTCTGGAGGTCATTGACTGGACAGACTCTCTGAAGGAGACCCAGCGCAACTGGATTGGTCGTTCTGAGGGTACAGAGGTAGAGTTCAAGGTGGCAGATAGCGACAAGCACTTCACCATCTTCACTACCCGTGCCGATACGATGTTTGGTGTGACGTTTATGGTGCTGGCTCCTGAGAGTGACCTCGTAGCTGAACTGACCACTCCTGAACAGAAGGCAGAAGTTGAAAAGTATCTGGACTATGTGAAGAAGCGCACAGAGCGCGACCGTCAGATGGATCATAAGGTGACGGGTGTGTTCTCTGGTTCTTATGCCATCAATCCGTTTAACGACGAGAAGATTCCCATCTGGATTGCAGAATATGTATTGGCTGGCTATGGTACTGGTGCCATTATGGCCGTACCTGCTCACGACTCACGTGACTATGCATTTGCCAAGCACTTCAACCTCCCCATCATTCCTCTGATTGAGGGTGCCGATGTCTCTGAGGAGAGCTACGACGCCAAGGAGGGTATCATGTGTAACTCTGCCAGCGCTAAGTTCTCTCTGAATGGTCTGACTGTGAAGGAGGCCATCGCTGCTACAAAGAAGTTTGTGACGGAGCAGGGCTTGGGTCGTGTGAAGGTGAACTATCGTCTGCGTGATGCCATCTTCAGCCGTCAGCGCTACTGGGGCGAACCGTTCCCTGTCTATTATAAGGACGATATGCCCTATATGATTCCCAAAGAGTGTCTGCCTTTGGAATTGCCTGAGATTGACGAATACAAGCCAACAGAGACTGGCGAGCCCCCATTGGGCCGCGCTAAGATGTGGGCTTGGGATACCAAGTTCGACAAGGTGGTATCAAAGGATGAGATCGACAATAAGACCGTCTTCCCCTTGGAACTTAACACGATGCCTGGCTTTGCCGGTTCTTCGGCTTACTACCTCCGCTATATGGATCCCAAGAACGAGAAGGCTCTTGTCAGTCGCGATGCTGATGAGTACTGGCGCAATGTAGACCTCTATGTAGGTGGTACTGAGCACGCCACTGGTCACCTAATCTACAGTCGTTTCTGGAACAAGTTCCTCTATGACTCTGGCTACTCCTGCGAGGACGAGCCTTTCAAGAAACTCGTCAATCAGGGTATGATCCAGGGCCGCAGTAACTTCGTCTATCGTATTGAGGACGAGGGTGCTGACAAGGGTAAGTTCGTCAGCTTCGGCTTGAAGGACAAATACACGACGACGCCTATCCACGTCGATGTGAACATCGTCTCTGCAGACGTCCTTGACATCAATGCCTTCAAGGCCTGGCGCCCTGAGTATGAGAACGCTGAGTTCATCCTTGAGAATGGCAAGTATATTTGTGGCTGGGCCATTGAGAAGATGTCTAAGTCAATGTTCAATGTGGTGAATCCAGATATGATCGTTGAGAAGTATGGTGCCGACACCCTGCGTCTCTATGAAATGTTCCTGGGTCCTGTGGAGCAGTCTAAGCCTTGGGATACCAATGGTATCGACGGCTGCCACCGCTTCCTGCGTAAGTTCTGGAACCTTTTTAATCAGGAGTCAGGAGACAGGAGTCAGGAGTCAGAGGCTACGCCTGAGAATCTGAAGAGTGTGCACAAGCTCATCAAGAAGGTATCTCAAGACATTGAGACCTTTTCATATAACACCTCTATCTCTGCCTTTATGATCTGCGTGAACGAACTCTCTCAGCAGAAGTGCAAGAACAAGGAGTTGCTGAAGACGCTTGTCATCCTCATTGCTCCCTTCGCTCCCCATATCGCTGAGGAACTTTGGGAACAACTTGGTGGTGAGGGAAGTGTCTGTGACGCCCAGTGGCCCACATGGAATGAAGCGTATCTGGTGGAGAGTCAGGTGAAGTTGGGTATTGCCTTCAATGGTAAGGCCCGCTTTGAGATGTCGTTCGCTGCTGATGCCGACAACCAGACCATCCAGGATGCTGTATTGGCAGACGAGCGTTCGCAGAAATATCTCGACGGCTTCCAGGTAGCAAAGATTATCATCGTCCCTAAGCGTATGGTGAACATTGTTTTGAAAAAGTAAATGACATTACATCACAAAATGATTTGGGCTGAGGCCAGGGATTATCTCTTTATAACCCTTGGTCTCGCCATCTATACCATCGCATTCACCGTCTTCCTGATGCCCTATCAGATTGTGGCGGGTGGCGTGACTGGTCTCTCGGCCATCATCTACTACGCCACGGGCTTCCACTTGGAGAATACCTACATCATCATCAACGGTATCCTATTGTTAGTGGCTTTGAAGATTCTTGGCTTTAAGTTTATGGTGAAGACCATCTTTGCCATCTTCACCCTCTACACAATGCTGATGTTTGCTCAGGAACTGCTACCTAAACAGGACAACGGTCTTCCATTCAAACTCATGGGTGAGGGACAGGACTTTATGTCGATGATCATCGGCTGCGTGCTGACGGGTATTGCTCTGGCTACTGTCTTTACACATAATGGATCGACAGGTGGCACAGATATCATCGCTGCCTCTGTGAATAAGTTCCATCCCAATGTCTCTTTGGGCAATGTACTTCTCGCTGCCGACTTCTGTATCATCGGTTCCTGTATGTTCTTCCCACAGTTCGGCACTTATCTGGAGCGGGCCCATAAGGTGATGTTTGGCTTCTGTGTGATGACGATGGAGAACTACGTGCTTGACTATGTGATGAACGCCCGTCGCCAGTCTGTGCAGTTCTTTATCTTCTCTCGCAAGTGGCAGGAAATTGCCAATGCCATCGGCACAGAGATGAACCACGGTGTGACGATCCTCGACGGTCACGGCTGGTACACAGGACAGGAGATGAAGGTGCTCTGTATCCTTGCCAGGAAGAATGAGAGCATAAACATCTTCCGTCTCATCAAGATGATCGACCCTCATGCGTTTGTCTCGCAGAGTGCCGTCATTGGTGTATACGGTGAGGGATTCGATGAGATGCGAGTAAGGATCAAGGAGATCAAAAAGATTGATGCCGCCATAGAGAAGACAAAGAAGAACGCTAAGAAGATTGACAAGAAGATAGACGAAATCTATAACAAAAACAAAGCATCATGAAAATCGTATTCGCTACAAACAATCAGCATAAGCTTTCTGAGATCCGCAGTATCTTGGGAGCAGACTTTGAAGTGCTGTCGCTGAAGGACATCGGCTGCGAGGTAGATATCCCTGAGACTGGCAAGACACTTGAAGCGAATGCCCTGCAAAAGGCTCAATACGTCTATGACCACTACCATATCGACTGCTTTGCCGACGACACAGGCCTGGAGGTAGATGCCTTAGGCGGAGCACCTGGCATCTATTCAGCCCGCTATGCCAGTATGGAGTCCAACGACCAATCCATTTCCCATAACTCTGAGGCAAATATGGCCCGTTTGTTGAAAGAATTAGGAAATAATAACAACCGTCGTGCAAGATTTCGCACAGTCATTGCGTTAATACAGAAGAAGAACGTCTGTCCATGTGGCTGTACGAGTATCAAGGATATCCATCAGTTTGAGGGTATCGTCAATGGTGAGATCATCCGTGAGCACAGGGGAGGGGAGGGCTTCGGCTATGATCCCATCTTCCAGCCTGACGGCTACGATAAGACTTTCGCAGAACTCGGTATGGAGATCAAGAACCATATCAGCCACCGGGCACGTGCGGTGGCGAAACTCTGCGAGTTTCTGAATGATAAATGATAAATGATGAATGATAAATATATACATCGCAGTATTTGGAGTCAACTGATATCTATCAGACAGATATGGTTGATAGCTTTATCATTTATCATTTATCATTCATCATTTAGCCCTGCAAGGGCGCAAGTCGGCACTTGGAAGCATTATCTGGCCTACCATGAGGTGCAGGATATCCATGAGGCTGGCGACGACCTCTTTGTATTGGCTTCCAATGGTCTCTATCAGTACAATCTGATTGATCAGAGCATCACGACTTACGATCGTACCAACGGCCTAAGCGACACCCATATCACCCATATCGGCTGGAGCCAGCAGGCCAAGCGTCTGATTGCCGTCTATGAGAACTCCAACATCGACCTCATAGATACCAAGGGAAACGTCATTAATATCTCTGCCCTTTTCAGCAAATCGACAACAGAAGACAAGACCGTCACCGATGTCCGCATCGATGGCATCTATGCCTGGCTGGTCACTGGCTTTGCTATCATCAAGGTCAATATGCAGAAGGCTGAGATTACAGATACCTATACTCCTAACCATCCTGATTACCCTACTTCCCTCCCAGAGAAGAACACGGAAGACTACGACAAGTATATCTCTATCGTCCAGACGCTGGATCCCATAGGACCTGATTATAACCACTTCTATGAGTCAAAGTTCCTGAACGGACAACTCTATACCACCGGCGGTTTCTTTATCTCCGGTATGCCAGACCCACATTATCCTGGCATCATACAGGTCTATGATGGCGATGATTGGATGACCTATGAGGAGAACATTGAAAAGAAGACTGGTTACCGTTATATCGACATCAACTGTCTGGATGTGATGCCTGGCAATCCGCAGTATGTCATTGCCGGAGGACGATCAGGAATGTATGAGTTCAACAATGGTGCTCTTGTCAGATACCACAATAAGGACAACAGCCCATTGCGAGGTGCCGTTGACAATGGTAAGGAGTTAGGCAATGACTATGTTCTCATCTCTGGTATGAAGTTCGACAAGAACGGTCACCTTTGGGTTCTGAACAATCAGACGGAGGGTGTCACCTTATTGGAGTTTGACCCAGTAGAGAATGAATGGACTGACCATCATAACATAATTCTGACGAATGACAACGGCATTGGCAAGCACGCTTTCCGCAGTATGATCATCGACAGTCGTGGCCTGTTATGGTTTGTCAATGATAACTGGGTACAGCCGGCAGTCTTCGTTTGTGATATGGAGAACGATGTCATCGTAAAGTATGATAACTTCGTCAACCAAGACGGTACCCGTTATAGCATCAACTGGATCACTTGCGTCTGTGAAGACAAGGAAGGCAATATCTGGGTAGGTACTGATATGGGGCCCTTTATGATTCAGAAGAATGAGGTAGGGGAGAGCAATGTCACCTTCTATCAGGTGAAGATTCCACGCAACGACGGTACTGACTATGCCGACTATCTGTTGGCTGGTGTCAGCATCAGCAGCATTACAGTCGATGGTGGTAACCGTAAGTGGTTTGGCAGCGACAATGCCGGAGCCTTCTTGATTAGTGCCGATAATATGCAGCAGTTACAAAGCTTCACGACAGCCAATTCCAAGCTGATCTCTGACAATATCTCTTACATCACCATCAATCCTACGTCAGGCGAAGTATTCTTCCTTTCAGACAAAGGACTCTGTTCCTATATGAGTGATGCCTCAGAGCCAGCCGAAAGCATGGACGATGATACGGTCTATGCCTATCCTAATCCTGTCACACCAGACTATACAGGGCTGATTACCATCACTGGCCTGACATACGATGCAGACGTAAAGATTACTTCTTCCAACGGCGCACTTATCGCAGAAGGAAGAAGCAATGGTGGTATGTTTACCTGGGACGGTAAGGACAAAAATGGAAAGCGTGTCGCCTCTGGTGTCTATATGGTCGTCACGGCTACCTCTTCCGGCAGCAAAGGCACCGTCTGCAAAATCGCCGTTCTAAACTAATCTTTTCCCCTCCTAAGTTAGGAGGGGCTAGGGGTGGTCTGAACAATCGCTCAACTCAGCTCCAACATCCTCTCAATCGGTTTCACCGCCTCTTTTGCTATCTCCGGATCCACCTCTACAGATGGCCACCCATACTTTAAAGTATTATATATCTTTAATAGGGTATTCATCTTCATATACTGACACTCGTTACAACTGCATTCCAGGCCGTTCTCGCTGATTTCAGGAGGCACGGGTATAAATTCCTTGCTGGGACACGTTCTCTGCATCTCGTGCAAAATACCGGCCTCTGTGGCCACAATAAATTGCTTCTTGTCACTCTGCTGTGCATAATTCAGCATCGTAGCCGTCGATCCCTTCACATCAGCCAATGCCAAGACAGGACCTTTACATTCCAGATGAGCCATCACCACAGCCTCAGGATACTGCTGCTTCAACTCCAATACCTTGTTCACTGAGAAACGTTCATGCACATGACAGCCGCCATTCCAGAGCAACATCTCACGGCCTGTCATCTCATTGATATAGTTTCCAAGGTTATAGTCAGGACCAAATATCAGTTTGGCATCCTTTGGCAACTGATCCACTACCTTCTTGGCATTACCCGAAGTCACCACCACATCCGTCAGAGCCTTCACGGCAGCCGTCGTATTGACATAACTGATGACCTGATAACCTGGATGCTCTTCCTTATATTTCTTCAGATCCTCAGCCTTGCAGGAATCAGCCAAAGAGCAGCCTGCATTTAGATCAGGGCAGAGTACAGTCTTATCCGGCGAGAGCAGTTTACAGGTCTCTGCCATAAAATGCACACCACACATCACCATCACTTTCGCATCTGTCTCTGCAGCCTTACGGGCCAAAGCCAGTGAATCACCTACAAAGTCGGCTATCTCTTGAATATCACCAATGGTATAGTAGTGAGCCAGGATAATCGCATCCTTCTCTTCACACATCTTACGAATCTCTGCCTTCAGGTCGACACCTTCAGCTGCTGGTTCATTAATGAATCCTTGTTCTTTCCACTCCTTTTTCAACATCACAATATTATTTTATTTTTATTTCTTTTCTTTTTTAAAAAAGAGAATATAAGTATGATAGGCCGTGAATATCTTGATAACTTTCTGCCTTTTTTCTTGCATATGAAGTAATCAACTGTAAACCGTCAACTGTATACCGTCAACTGTTGATTCTTTCTTTCTGATTCTCAGCCGTTCTGTTACTTTATCCACAATTCCCTTTTTCGGTGCAAAATTAATAAGTTTATATCTTTTTTCAGCAAAAAAGCGTGGAAAACTTTAAAATTATCTGTGAATAAACCTGTTGATATCCCATTATCCGCCCCTCTTCTGGTCGTTTTGTGGATAACTGAACACATTTTCCACAGAGTTATCAACACACTTATCAACAATATTTTATAAAATTATCCGTTATGCATAATGAATTAAGAAATTATTGATTATCTTTGCAACAAAAATAGGAACGCTTATGAAAAAGAAAAGTATTATCTGGTCTAAAATGACCTTCGTCGTTGCTTGTATTATATTGTTTTGTGCGACTGCCTGCCGTCAGAAGTCATCGTCTGAAGGAGGCAAGCAACTCTCAGCTGAGGATTATGCCAAGAAGATGGCTGCAGCTGCGGCCGATAGTGCGGCATCAGAGGCAAAGGAAGCGGTGGGAGACACGGCGTTGTTCACCTTTGCTATGGCGATGGAAATCGTACAGCCTGGATATAAGTGCGACGAGAAGTTCTTTGCCAGTCTCTTTGGCGACCTCGATCTGCCAATGCAGTATTCAGAGCGGTATATCTCTGACGCCGACTGGGGTGGCGACAGTCCGGCCATCAGCTACTGTTTCGGCAATAATGTGAATTATGATAACTTTAAGTTCACGTCGACTGGAAAGCCTTACTATGGTGTACACTTCAATTTCTTCTTTGACGAGTCGCGTAAGACAGGCCGGGTAAGGCAATTCACTATCATCACTTCCAATGGTGCTTGGTATGATAAGTTTATGGCTGATATGAAGGCCGACGGTCTGAAATATGTGTCAAACGTCGATCCGCAAGTCTACGGCAAGAAGGGGAAAATGTATCATAAGAAGGGTGAGCCAAACGAGCATACTACCGAACAGCCCTTCTATTATGTCTATGATTTCTCTGTCGAGGGTGTGTATGATGTAGAGGTAGGCTACGATGATGGCATGGATATTTAGTTTTTAATTTATAGGTATTATGAGAAAAATAGTATTTATATTCGCCATGCTGATGGCGACATTGACTATCAAGGCCCAGTATGAAGAGGGTGACATTCTGATTCAGCCGAGAGTAGGTGTAACCATTTCTAATGTCACCGACGGCGACAAGTCGAAACTCAACGTCACCTATGGTGTGGACTTTGAGAGATTCTTCACAGATCAGCTCAGTTTCGCCGCTGGCGTGCTGTTTACTGATCAGGGATGTAAGCATGAAATATACTATGACACAGATGGAAGTCAATATGATGATACCATAATGAATTTGTATTATGGAGCCATCCCCATCACCGCCAATTACTATATCCTGCCAGGTCTGGCGCTGAAGGCTGGCATTCAGCCTGCTTTCCGTGTGAAGGCAAACATTCAGCATGGAAATGAAAAGTTGGACTTTGACAAGATGTTGTCAATGCTGTTTCCTGGAGAAGATGTTAAGATGAACACGTTCGACCTGTCTTTTCCAGTAGGCCTCTCCTTTGAGTATAACAGGGTGACGATCGATGCACGTTATAACATAGGTGTGACAAAACTGCTCTCAGGCAGTACCGACGCTATCCATAACAAAGTGTTCGCCATCACGCTTGGCTATAAATTCAGCTTGTAATTTGAAGAAACTTCGTACGATAGAGATGCAGCGCCTCACGGTGGAGGAGTTCCGCGAGGCCGAGAAACTGCCGCTGGTGGTGGTGCTCGACGATGTGCGGTCGATGCACAACGTGGGCAGTGTCTTCCGCACGGGCGATGCCTTCCGCGTTGAGGCTGTCTATCTCTGCGGCATCACCTCTACGCCTCCCAGCACTGAGATTCACAAGACCGCCTTGGGTGCTGAAGACAGTGTCGCCTGGCATTATTACCCTACGGCTCTTGAGGCTCTTGAGTCCTTGAAGTCTAAGGGCTATGAAATCTTCTCCGTCGAACAGGCTCATGGTTCCACGATGCTCCAGACGTTCTCGCCCGCTCCTGATAAGAAATACGCTGTCGTTCTCGGCAACGAAGTCAAGGGCGTCCATCAGGAAGTCGTTGATGCTTCTGACGGCTGTCTGGAAATTCCCCAGTTCGGCACCAAGCACTCCCTCAACGTCTCTGTCGCTGCAGGCATCATCATCTGGCACTTCGCCAAGAATCTCCAAGCAAAATAGAAAAGACGCTAAGACGCTCAGACGTTTAAGACTGTCGACGGGATTGTTTGTACGTGCCATAATCTGAAATGACTGTTTGTCGAATAACAGCGGTGCAAAGATAAGGCTTTCCAATGACCCTTGCAAGCTTTTTTGGCATGCGAATGACGTTGTGCGACGTTATGCGAACTTATGCCTCCTTTTTTAGCCGTTTGTTCTAGTTTGCTTAAACGTCTGCTTTTAAAATTTTAACCCTCGCCTTTATAGGGCACAAAGGTGCCGCCCTTTTTCCCCTCCTAAGTTAGGAGGGGCTAGGGGTGGTCTGAACCGCCTCTCTGCTCACCGCCTCTCTGCTCACTGATTCTCTGTTCCACCTCCTACCGTCTTACCGTCTTAGCGTCTTTTTCATTTTCATCCACACCCTCACACTCACACACCAAACTACGCGTACCTTATATATAATATATAATAATATTAATATATATTAACATTATATCTCTGTGTGGCTCTCCGTTATCTAAAAAAGACATTAAGACGCTAAGACGGTAAGACGTTTTTTACCGCCTTTCACCGTCTTAGCGTCTTTGCGTCTTTTCTATTATTTAATCTTCTTTGTATTCCAGAATATCCCCAGGCTGACAGTCTAAGGCCTTGCATATAGCCTCAAGGGTGGAGAACCGGACGGCTTTGGCCTTGCCGGTCTTGAGGATGGAGAGGTTTGCCTGGGTGATGCCGATACGCTCCGCCAGTTCCTGTGACGACATCTTGCGACGCGCCATCATCACATCTACATTTACAATGATACTCATAAGGCCAGCCATTTAGATAGTTAGTTCCTGTTCGTCCTTCAGATCCTTACCCATCAGGATGATCTGCGAGATGATCATCAGGGCGAGGCCCGTAATAATGAACATGCTGTTGCACGTATTCTTGAACACAATATAATAGCCTGGGATATTGACGTGTGCGATCATATATTGCGTAAAGAAGTATAAAACAACCACATCAAACACATACAGAAGGCAAAGTAGGATGCCGGCCGTCTCCATATACTTGGATACTTTTGTCACAAACACCTGGCCTTTATAAATACTCCAGACGAGTTTGCCAACCATCCAGAGTATCAGGATGACCACGATGACGGAAACCACAGCGGCAGACACGATGAAAACCATCGGGAAAGAGCCTAACTTGTTTAAGCCAGGCATTTCCAGATTGATCTTTTGCGGATTCAACCTGTAAATCTGGCCGTCCGATTTAGTGATGAGTACTTTCTGGTTGGGCAGATTCTTCGGCTCAATGTTGAGTGAATAACCCACGTAAGGAAGTCTGTGTGTGACGATACCGCTATTATTAGGGAGTGTGTCCGTCGACATAAACTCAGGTGGACATTCTACAAACTTCAACTCTTCTTCATCCGTTGAGTACGAGGTATACGAACTGTAATTGAAGAAGTAGGTCAAGGAAAAAATGACTAGTGCCACAATGAGCAGCGTGCTGTAAATCTTTAGTTTTTTGTTCATAATTGATATAATTTTATTGTTAAACGATAATTAATTTCGGTGCAAAGGTAAATAGATTATTTCAATATTGCAAGAAAAACGATATTAAATTATCGTAAAACAATAAATTTTGTTAGAATTAAGAGCGTCTTAGCGTCTGAACGTCTTAGCGTCTTTGTGTCTTTTCGCTAAAAATAAATAAGGTGGCAACGATGTGCCACCTTGGATGGAGTGTGTTACTCAGGTTTGAAATCGCTCTTGCCGACGCCGCAGATGGGGCATACCCAATCGTCGGGGATGTTCTCAAACGCTGTTCCTGCGGCGATGCCGCCATCTGGATCACCTACTGCGGGGTCGTAGACGTAACCGCAAACTTCACAAATGTACTTCATAAGCTTTTAAATGTTTAGTTATTAATGAGGGTTGTTATTCTCTCAACAATCCGCTCAGGCGGAATGTTCTGTAGACAAGCATAGTCACCACGACGGCAAGGTTTGTTGCCATAGATGCTGCACGGGCGGCAGTCGAGATTCAGCTGGATGATGTTATCCTCCGACTGGTTAAAGCCAAGGAATCCTGCCATAGGATGTGTGGCGCCCCAGACGCTGACGACGGGTGTGCCAGTGAGCGAGGCCAGATGCATATTGGCTGAATCCATCGACAGCATCGCATCAAGATGACTCATCAGGATTAGTTCCTGATACATCGACTCACAGTACTGAGATACAGACAGACATTGGGGGTATCGTTCCGTCCACTGGCTGAAATATTCGTCCTCCTGTTCGCCGCGTCCAAAGAGGAAGATGCGGGCTTTGGGGTATTTCTGGAGCAGTTGCTGAATAACTTGTTCCATCAGCCTTGGCGGATAAATCTTTCCTTCGTGGGCTGCAAAGGGTGCAATGCCAATCCACTGCTGGAAGTTCTTCTTAGGACCTATTTCCTTGGGCAGCATATTCAGGTTGCCACCCTCTGCTGGGAAGATGCTGTGGAACTGTCTGATGTCGACAGGATAGCCAAGACGGGCGAAGACTTCTGAGTAACTCTTGAAAGAGGAGGGTAGGGGTCGCATCACCTTCTTGTGGCCCTTCGTCAACTGCCGACGTTGTTTGCGGTGCTTGCGGATGTGTTCCACACGGTAGTGACCTACGTTGAACCGCATACGGAGGTATTCAGAGCGCAGCACATCGTGGAGGTCGGCAATCTTTGTGAACTGTTTGGCCACCAGTCGGCGATAGAGGGCATTGAGGCCTCGCATGCCACGGTACTCATGCTTGAGATCAGCCTCCATAAAGTTCACGTTGGGAGCGAGGTCAGCAAAGAGGGGTCTTGCGAAGGCACGGCTGAGCACGGTAATCCTGACATCGGGATACTGTGTCGCCAATGCCCACACAACAGGGACAGCCATTGCCACATCGCCCAGTGCCGAGAACCGTATGACCAATATATGCTCCTTCCTCATTGACTTTGAACTTTGAACTTTGAGCTTTGAACTTTATGATTTCTTGTAGAGGACAGGGTTGGTGCTGGGGTCGTTGTACATCTTCATCTGGCGATAGACCTTCATATACTTACGCCCGGCCTCGATATCCTCCAGCAATTGGTCGATGGCCAACGAGAGGTCTTTCTGTTGCTCCAACAGCACGTTGAGCTTCGCCTGACATCTGGCGATATGGTCTGCCTTGGCATCCTGACGCTCCACCTGTTCCTGCATGTGATAGATCTTTAGTGCAAGGATGCTCAGACGGTCTACGGCCCAGGCGGGGCTCTCCGTATTCAGACGAGCCTCAGGCAACACCTTCACTTCACTATAGTGCTGACGGAACCAGGAGTCGATTTCCTCAACCAGGTCTGTACGGTCTTGATTGCTCTTGTCGATGCGGCGTTTCAGCGACAGGGCTTCGATGGGATCGATGTGCGGGTCGCGGATCAGATCCTCAAAATGCCACTGAACGGTGTCGATCCAGCATTTCAGATAAAGACTGTATTCAATACTGTCTTTTGGGTACGGATTGTGAATGGGCGTATCGACATGGTCCGTCACGTGATAATCGGCTATCGCCCTGTTGAAAATCTGGTTGGCTTGTTCGGTAAATAGCATACTCTTTTTGTTTTTATTCCGCAAAGCTACGGAATCTTTTTTAAATAACCAACGAATTGTTCAGTTTTTCTTATATTTTTTCTTTTTATTAGAATAATGAGGTCAAAAAAGGTCAATTTTTTGCACAAATACCCCCCTAGTGTGCAATTAGGGTGCAGTTTTTCTTAAAAAAATTTGCGTAAGTGAAAGAAAATGTGTTACTTTGCACCCGATTTCGGCGAAGAGCCGTAAAAATTTCAAGATAGCAAAATCATTATTAACGTTTTAAAGATTAAAATTATGTCAGAAATTGAAAGCAAAGTAAAGGCAATTATTGTAGACAAACTGGGTGTTGACGAAGCAGAAGTAAAGGCAGAGGCCAGCTTCACCAATGATCTGGGTGCAGATTCACTGGATACCGTAGAGTTGATCATGGAGTTTGAGAAGGAGTTTGGTATCTCCATTCCCGACGATAAGGCAGAGAAGATCGGTACCGTTGGTGACGCTATCGCTTACATCGAGGAGAACGCAAAATAAATTAATGAATATTGTATGGTTTGCTCCCATTCAGGGGCAAACCATATTTTTTTTTGAATTTATGGAATTAAAAAGAGTAGTCGTTACAGGTTTAGGTGCTGTGACACCAGTCGGTAATACGCCCGATGAGATGTGGAACAACCTGATCAACGGTGTGAGTGGGGCTGCTCCCATCACCTTGTTTGATACAAGCCTGTTTAAGACGAAGTTTGCCTGTGAGGTGAAGAACCTCAATATCAACGATTATCTGGATCGCAAGGAAGCCCGTAAGATGGACCGCTATACGCAGTTCGCCATGATTGCTGCCATGCAGGCCGTGAAAGACTGCGGCTGGGACTTGGAGCAGGAGGACAAGAACCGCATCGGCGTAGTCTTCGGCGTCGGTATCGGGGGTATTAAGACCTTTGAGGAAGAGGTGGGCTATTATGCCAAGAATGAGGAGAACGGTCCTAAGTTCAATCCCTTCTTCATTCCTAAGATGATTGCCGACATCGCCGCCGGACAGATTTCCATCCAATACGGTTTCCACGGACCCAACTATATCACCGCTTCCGCCTGTGCTTCTTCAAGCAACGCTCTGGCAGACGCCTTCAACCTGATTCGCTTGGGTAAGGCCAACGCCATCGTCGCCGGTGGTGCTGAGGCTGCCATCTGTGCCTGTGGCGTAGGTGGTTTTAATGCGATGCACGCCCTCTCCACCCGCAACGATGAGCCGGAGAAGGCCAGCCGTCCGTTCAGCGCCAGCCGCGACGGATTCATCATGGCCGAGGGTGCAGGCTGTCTCATCCTGGAGGAACTGGAGCATGCCAAGGCCCGTGGTGCAAAGATCTATGCCGAGATGGTTGGTGCCGGCATGAGTGCCGACGCCCATCACATCACCGCCTCACATCCTGAGGGACTGGGTGCCAAGCTCGTCATGCAGAACGCCTTGGAGGATGCCGGCATGAAGCCTGAGGACATTGACTATATCAATGTACACGGCACTTCTACACACGTTGGAGATATCTCAGAAGCCAAGGCCATCAAGGAGGTCTTCGGCGATGCTGCATATAAGTTGAACATCTCGTCGACGAAGTCGATGACTGGTCACATGTTGGGTGCAGCAGGTGCTGTGGAAGCTATGGCCACCGTGCTCGCCGTGAAGAACGATATCGTTCCTCCAACCATCAACCACGATGAGGCGGACAAGGATCCTGAGATTGACTACGATCTGAACTTCACCTTCAACAAGGCACAGAAGCGCTTGGTGCGTGCCGGACTGAGCAATACGTTCGGTTTCGGTGGTCATAACGCCTGTGTCGTATTCAAGAAATATGAAGCTTAACGATATTATCGATAGAATCAAGCTCCCTTTCCGCAAGGAGAAGGAGCTTTTTTCTTCTCTTTACGGCATATTGGGATTCTATCCCCGCAACATCGAGTATTACAAGCAGGCGCTGATGCACAAGAGCATCAAGAAGCGCAACGACAAGGGCAAGCCGCTGAACAATGAGCGGCTGGAGTTCCTGGGTGATGCCATACTCGATGCTGCGGTGGGATATATCGTCTACCGTCACTATGAGGGTAAGCGCGAGGGATTCCTGACCAACACCCGCTCAAAGCTGGTGAGCCGTGATACGCTGGGCAAGCTGGCGAGTGAGATGGGACTGGGAAGCCTGCTGGTGTCTGCCAGTCACAGCACCTCGCACAACAGCTATGTCGAGGGTAACGCCTTTGAGGCTCTCGTGGGAGCCATCTATTTGGATCGTGGCTATGAGGCCTGTCTGGAGTTCTTTGAGAAGCAGATCCTTGGCAAGTACATCGACATCGATAAGGTGGCCTTCAAGGAGGTGAACTTCAAGTCAAAGCTTCTGGAGTGGTCGCAGAAGAACCGTGTGCGGATGGAGTTCAAGATGCTCAAGCAGAAGACCGATGAGAACGGCAGTCCTATCTTCAGTTTCCAGGTATTGTTGGAAGGTGTGGATGGTGAGAAAGGTTCCGGCTACTCTAAGAAGGAGGCCCAGCAGCTGGCGTCAAAGGACACATTGCAGCGCCTGAAGCGTGAGCCGCAGTTCATCGATGCCATCTTCGCCGCCAAGACCGAGCGCACAAAGATGGAGGAAGTGCCCGCTATGGCTGTGCCCGATACGGAACAGGAGCAGGAGTTTATTGTGAGTTCAAGGAGTCAGGAGTCAGGAGACAGGAGTCAGGAGGATACTCCTGCTGCAGATTCTTCCGTCCAAGGTAATCTCACTCCACAAGAAGACGACTTCGACCTCTCCGACCTCTCCGTTAAGCCTAAGGAGAAGACCCGCGAAGATATCATTGCCGAGGCCGAAGCTGCTGCCTTCTCTGAAGCAGAAGCTGTGGGCTAAATGATAATAAATCGTAATTTATTTTGCGATTCGCCCGATTTGCACTACCTTTGCAGCCAATAATAACATTATTGCGCAAGTAAAATGAGTCTGACTCAAATAGTAAGAAAGGTATTTGTATCTCGCCAACGGGAGCTGGAGAAGCACCAGAACGGAGGCGAGGCGCTGCAAAGGGCTGTGCTCACACACCTGTTGCAGTCGGCTAAGGATACGGAATATGGTCGTAACCACGCCTTCAAGGCCATCAGGGGCTATGAGGATTTTGTTAACCATATGCCAGTGAACACGTATGAGGATCTGAAAGGCGATATCGACCGAATGCGACAGGGTGAGGCCGATGTGCTGTGGCCTGGTCGCGTGAAATGGTATGCAAAGTCATCAGGCACCACCAATGATAAGTCAAAGTTCATTCCCGTCAGTCAGGAGGGTCTGCATAAGATCCACTATGCGGGTGGTCGCGACTCTGTGGCCATCTATCTGAGGAACAATCCGCAGTCGAGGATGTTTGATGGGAAGGGCCTGATCCTTGGCGGTAGTCACGCACCTAATTATAATCTGAAAGACTCGCTGGTGGGCGACCTAAGCGCCATCCTCATTGAGAACATCAGTCCGCTGGTGAACCTCGTCCGCGTGCCAAAGAAGCAGACGGCCCTGCTCTCCGACTTTGAAGTGAAGCGGGAGCGTATTGCCAGAGAGGCGATGAACAAGAATGTGACGAACCTCTCAGGTGTACCTTCATGGATGCTCTCCGTGCTGACCTGTATGATGGAGATGACGGGCAAGAAGCACCTGGAAGAGGTGTGGCCGAATATCGAGGTGTTCTTTCATGGCGGTGTAGCCTTTACGCCCTACCGCAAGCAGTATGAACAACTGATTACTTCGCCAAGGATGCACTATATGGAGACCTATAACGCCAGCGAGGGATTCTTTGGCATTCAGGACGATCCCACGGATAAATCCATGCTGCTGATGCTCGACTATGGGGTGTTCTATGAGTTTATCCCGATGGACGGAGGCGAGCCTGTACCCCTTTGGGGTGTTGAAAAGGGCAAGAACTATGCGATGGTTATCTCGACCTCTTGCGGCCTCTGGCGCTATGAGATAGGCGATACGATACAGTTCACCTCGACAAATCCTTATAAGTTTATCATCTCTGGCCGTACCAAGCACTTCATCAATGCCTTTGGTGAGGAACTGATTGTGGACAATGCAGAGAATGGTCTGGCCTATGCTTGTGAACAGACGGGAGCAGAGGTATTGGAATACACGGCAGCCCCAGTGTTTATGGATGCGAATGCCAAATGCCGCCATCAGTGGCTCATAGAGTTCTCCAAGCCTCCACAGGATCTGAAACAGTTTGCAGCACTCCTCGACAAACATCTGCAGGAGATCAACAGCGACTATGAGGCCAAGCGTTATAAGGACATCACGCTCCAGCCGTTGGAGATTATCGTGGCGCGCCAGAACCTCTTCAACGACTGGCTGAAGCTGCGTGGCAAGTTAGGCGGTCAGCACAAGGTGCCCCGTCTGAGCAATTCACGCGACACCATCGAACAATTGCTCAAGATGGGAGAAGTGAAAAGTGATGAGTGAAAAGTTAAAAGTTTAGGATCAATAAAGCGAAAAGTGTAAATAATGAAGAGTGAAAAGAATAGGGTCAACAAAAGAATTTTGTGGTGGTTAGCTCTGCCGCTACTTCTCACTTTTCACTTTTCACTTTTCATTTCTTCTTGCGCCAAGATGGGCAGTCCTGATGGTGGATGGTATGACGATGATCCGCCGAAGGTGGTCAGGAGTGTTCCTGCCGATCAGTCTGTGAACGTGAAGAGCAAGAAGGTCACCATCTATTTCGACGAGTTCATCAAACTGGAGGACGCCACAAACAAAGTCATCATCTCGCCTCCACAATTGGAGATGGCGGAAATCAAGGCCACAGGCAAAAAGGTGGTCGTGGAACTGCAAGACTCGTTGAAGGAGAACACCACCTATACCATTGACTTCAGCGACGCCATCGTTGACAACAACGAAGGCAATCCGATGGGATCGTACGCTTTCACCTTCTCCACAGGCGAACAAATTGATACCTTTGAGGTGTCTGGCTACGTACTTGATGCCAGTAACCTTGAACCTATCAAGGGTATGTCTGTAGGACTCTATGACGACCTCGCTGACTCAGCCTTCAAGACTAAGCCGATGTTGCGTGTCTCACGTACTGACAGCCGAGGGCATTTCGTGGTGAAGGGTATCGCCCCAGGCACCTATCGGGCATTTGCCTTGCAGGATATGGACAACGACTTCCATTTTACACAGCGTGGTGAGATGGTGGCTTTCAACCACGAGACATTCTCGCCCAGTTCCAAGCCAGACACACGTATTGACACCATCTGGCGCGACTCGCTGCATATTGACGCCTTAATCCCTGTGCCCTACACCCATTTCTTGCCTGACGACATCACCTTGCTGGCTTTTAACCACATCCAGACAGACCGTTATCTGTTGAAGACGGAACGTAAGGATCCTGAGAAATTCTCGATGTACTTCACCTATGGCAATCCAGAACTGCCCGTCATCAAAGGCCTGAACTTTGAGTCTGACAGTGCCTTTGTCATCGAGGCCAACGAGAAGCAGGACACTATCCACTATTGGCTGCGCGACACGGCTCTTGTTAATCAGGATACCCTTAGCATAGAGGTCAGCTATATGATGACAGATACCTTGGGCAATCTCGTCAGTCAGACCGACACGATGGAGGTGCTGGCGAAGACGCCTTACGAGAAGCGGATGAAGGAGAAGGCCAAGGAGATAGAGAAGTGGCAGAAGGAACAGGAGAAGAAAAAGAAACGTGATCAGCCCTATGACTCCATCTATCCTGTTCAGCCGCTGAAACCTGACATCAAGATACCGTCTGCGATGGTGCCAGACGAGAAGGTGCGTATAGAGATGCCTAATCCGTTGGTGCGCTGCGATACATCGGCCATTCATCTCTACTCACAGATCGACAGCCTGTGGTATGAGGCAGCATTTGAGTTTAAGCCTGTTGAAGGCACCATCCGGCAGTTTGTGATTACTGCCGAGTGGCGTGCGAATACGGAATATAGTCTGGAGATCGATTCTGCCGCCTTTGAGAACATCTATGGTCAGGTGTCAGATAAGTACAAGCAGGGCATCAAGGTGAAGAATCTTGACGAGTTAGGTACGCTGACGCTCAACCTTAGTGGCGTGACGGATACAATACCCTTGCGAGTACAGATGTTGAACAGTTCAGGAGGCGTCGTCAAAGAGGTTGTGGCAAAAAACAATGTCGCCCATTTCGACTATGTGACGCCCAATAAATACTACGTCAGCGCCTTCCTCGATGCCAACAACAACGGCAAATGGGATACTGGTGACTATGACTTGGACCTGCAGCCAGAGGATGTGTTCTACTACAACCGTGAGATAGAGTGCAAGGAGAAGTGGGACATCACCCAGTCGTGGAATCTCACTGGTACACCTCGCTTTAGGCAGAAGCCCAGCGCCATCACAAAGCAGAAGCCTGATGCTGATAAGAAGTTGAAGAATCGTAATGCCGACCGTGCCAAGAAACTCGGCATACCATATAATAGGGACAAGATTGTAAAAGTAAAAAAGAAAGATAATGAAAAAGATGAATAGTATAGTGACAAGGCAAAGCGGGTGGGTAAAGAGTATTTTGCTTTTTTGCCTTTTTACCATTTTACCTTCAACGGCTTCTGCGCAGTGTGGGATTGAGAATATAGCCTTCAAGTCGGGTGAGGAGCTTGCTTATGATCTTTACTTCAACTGGAAGTTCATTTGGATGAAAGTCGGTACTGCCGAGATGGATACCAAAATGGTGAAGTTTGAGGGTAAGGACGCCTGGAAGTCATATCTCATTACCCGTGGCAATGATAAAATCGACAAGTTCTTTGTGATGCGTGATACGCTGCTCTCCTATTGTGATACAGATCTCTCACCGATCTATTTCCGCAAGGGGGCTCATGAGGGTGACCGTTATTATGTCGATGAGATATGGTACAGCTATCCTCATGGCAACTGCCAGCTGAAGAAGCATCGCATCGATGCTGATGGTGAGGAGCATTGGAAGACGAGTACCTATAAGTCGTGCATCTACGATATGATGTCGATCTTCCTCCGTGCCCGTAACTTCGACCCATCGAAGATGAAGAAGAACCAGACGATACCTATGCCCGTTAGCGATGCCAGTCGCCTGAACAACTCATGGTTGGAGTTCCGTGGCAGGGAGAACTATAAGATGAGTGATACGAAGGAGAAGTACCGCTGTGTGGTGTTCTCGTTCTATGAGCGGGAAAACGGCAAGAGCAAGGAACTGTTGCGTTTCTGGGTGACGGATGACAACAATCATATACCAGTACGCCTCGACATGTTCCTTTCGTTTGGAAGTGCCAAGGCGTACTTGAGGTCGTATAAGGGTATCCGCAGCCCGATGACGTCGAAATTCAAGTGATTATTTTTCGAACTCCTTAATTTTATTCAGATAATACTGACGCAGGTCCTGCCACTTGTAGTAGGGCCAGTTGTCAGTCTGTGCAGGCAGGTAAGCCTCACGCTCGTTCAGCAGGGCTTTCACGAGGATGTCGTCACCCGTTGTGGGGGATTTGTACTCCATGCCTTTTACTTTCTTTGCTTTTGGACGGTAGAACACCAACTGGATGTTGCAAGCCATTGGGAAGATACGGTAATTGCGCCAGTAGGTATCCAGTTCGTCGAGGTTCTCCACAGCCATGCCGCAGTTGTCAAGTTCTAACAGACAGGCCAAGGGCATCACACATACCTCATGGCCGAAGCGCAACGTGGCCTGGGTCTGAGTCACAGTATCAGCCGTCTCAATGATGTTCTTCAGGAGGTTCAGCTGGCTGAAAGGCATCTTCGTTCCAGAGACAGGAGAAGCACCGTAGTCGAGATACCAGCCGACATTGCGGATGCGCCATTGGTCGTACACTTCATCGTCAGTGAAGAGCGACAGCAGTTCGATGTCCGTATCGTGGCTCTGCATGTTCGCTGCCACTTCAAAGAGACGACGCATGAAGTCGCCAGAAGCCACATTACTATATACCCATTGCTGATCGTTGAAGAGGGCCTTCATCAGACGCTCTGGGTGGGTGTATTTCTGCTGGGCCTCGGCATACTCTTTGTCGCCAGTTGTCTTTCCTTGTTCCTTGACGACTCCCTCCCAAGGCTGGTTCAGATAATACTGTAGTGACTCACTCACGTCGTTGTGGATCTGGGCTGTGGGATTGGCAGCTGCCAGTTCCTCACATTCGGCAATCATTGAGAGGATGCAGCGGATGACAACGGTACTACGGGCGTCGATCTTCATGCCAGGGGTCTTGAAGATCTCTGGGAAGTGCTGGGCCATACGCTTTCCGATGCCATGATGCTGGCGCTCGCCAACGGTTGTCAGATCACCCAGACGCTTTTCCGTCGTGGGGTGGAAGGCCTCCAGCTTCTGAAGTGTCTCTTCGCCTAACGGTGTCAGTTTTCCTGCCTCACGGGCACTCCTCAGTGTGGTCATGGGCAGACGGTAGTCGCCTTCCCAGATCAACCAACGCGAACCATGACGGCCGTAGTGGCTCATATAGAAAGGCTCATAGCCTTTGGGGGCTGGCGTCAACGCTTTGTCCGTCAGCTGACGGTCATAGTCCAGATAGTTACTACCCGCCAGATAACGGTTGGCGGCAATCTCATCCTTCGCAGAAGTCTCAAATACAGGCGCCTTCTGTGCTACGCTAAATGATGATTGAAAAAAGAAAAAAGATAAAGCTACTAGGAGCTTTTGGTACATTTTAGTAATCATAATTATTTGAACTTTAAACTTTTCAATTTTCACTTTCCAAAGCTGTCCTGAATCTGGCGGAGCCGATAGATCAGGTAGGACACGACTTTGTACGAGAACGGGAAGTATTTCTGTTCCTTGTAGCCGATGAAGTCGTACATAGTGGCATAATGAATGAACTCAGATTTCAGGGGATGGACACATTCCTTAAACCAGGGTTTCAGTCCACGGCAATAATGTACAATGTAAGGATCTTCACGGTCGGCGAGGATGCGGTCCCACTTGCTGAAGTGGATCTGCCACTGGCTGGTGGGATAGAACCAGTCTTCCATGAAGTTGTATTTGAAATCGAGGTATTTCACCTTACCGCTCAGGATCTTATTGGCAGGATCCTGGTCAGCGTATGGACAGGCGTCAGGATGTTCTTTCATGTATTCAGCCATCTTCTGGCCAATGTTGTTTTTCCGCCAGTAGTCAAGATTAATAAGCTGGACTCCGGCATTGAAGTAGGGCGTGGCCACTTTGTTGAGATTGTGTATGAAAATATCGTCTCCCCTTTGGTCTTCCACCACACCGCTGGCATAACCGTCAATAGGCGTGTTCCACAGATCGGAGAGGTCATGACGCACGATGATATCACCGTCAAGGTAGATCACCTTTGAGTCTTCAATCAGGTCGGCAATCATAAAGCGGTTATAGGTGGCAAACGTATAGCGCTTGATGAAAGGCAGGTTGTCGTATAGCTCCTTTGGAACCTTTTTGATGATAATTTGCTGCTTATAAATGTTGGCCAGACGGTCAAATTTGCTGATATTTTCTTCTTTCAGACCGTCGGTAAGCAGGTATATACGACAGTCGTTCTTCCGGTTGTTTTCGAAAATAGAAGTGGATAATGCCAGACACGGCATGACGTATTTGTCATTTAAGCTAAGGGCGAAGTTCATATGCTTTTTGTTTGCAAAGTTACAAATAATCGCAATTCTTTGCAAGCAAAGTGAATAAAAAAACGAGGGTATCATGCAAAATTCATAATTTTTTTGTAATTTTGCGGCTGATAATTATAAATAAGTTACAAATGATACAATCAATGACGGGCTACGGCAAGGCAGTCGTGGCCTTTAAGGAGAAGAAAATCCATGTAGAAGTGAAGTCGCTCAACTCAAAGCAGCTTGACCTGAACACCCGTATTGCACCGCTCTATCGTGAAAAGGAGATGGAGATGCGCCAGATGGTGGCTGAGGCTCTCATCCGCGGTAAGGTGGACATGAGTGTGTGGATAGAAAAGGATATGGCCGTGGATCCGACGCCCATCAATGCGGCCCTTGTGGAGAACTATTACCAGCAGATCAAGGCCATCTCTGAAAAGACGGGCATCCCTATGCCGGAAGACTGCTTCTATACGCTGCTGCGGATGCCTGACGTGCTGACAAAGACGGACATGGAGGAGCTGGACGAGGAGGAATGGCTGACCGTGAAGGGAGCCGTGAAAGAGGCCCTCAACAACCTCGTGGACTTCCGCAAGCAAGAGGGAGCCGCCCTTCAGAAGAAGTTTACGGAGAAGATCGACAACATCGCCAGTCTGCTGGCATCCATCGAACCCTACGAACAGAGCCGTGTAGAGAAAATCAAAGGCCGTATCGTGGATGGCCTGCAGCAGATTCCTGGTGTGGAGTACGACCGTAACCGCCTGGAGCAGGAGCTGATCTATTACATCGAGAAGCTCGACATCAGCGAGGAGAAGCAGCGTCTGACGAACCATCTGAAGTATTTCCGCGACACGATGGCTGAGCCTGCCGGACAGGGTAAGAAGTTGGGTTTCATCGCTCAGGAGATGGGCCGCGAGATCAACACCACGGGCTCGAAGTCAAACCAGGCAGAGATGCAGAACATCGTCGTCAAGATGAAGGACGAACTGGAACAGATCAAGGAACAAGTACTGAACGCACTTTAGTAATAACGACAACTTAGACAACAAAAACAACATTTCGGTCTCTGACCGATTGGTAAAAAGTTGTCTAAGTTGTCATAGTTGTCGTAAATAAAAATGAGAGGTAAATTAATTATTGTATCGGCTCCGTCTGGGACGGGCAAAAGCACGATCATCTCGTGGCTGATGAAGGAGCATCCGGAGTTGAGCCTGGCGTTCTCGATCTCTTGTACGTCGAGGGCCCCGAGAGGAACGGAGAAGAACGGCGTGGAGTATTTCTTCCTGACCCCAGAGGAGTTCCGTCAGCGCATTGACAACGGTGAGTTCTTAGAGTATGAAGAGGTCTATGAAGGCCGTTTCTATGGCACCTTGAAGTCACAGGTGGAGCGACAGTTAGTGGCTGGGCAGAATGTAGTGTTTGACGTCGATGTAAAGGGTGGCGTGAACATCAAGCAGTTCTATGGCGACAAGGCACTGAGTCTTTTCATCCAGCCGCCGTCCATCAACGAACTCCGTCGCAGACTGGAGGGTCGTGGTACTGATGCCCCAGAAGTCATCGACCAGCGCATCGCCCGTGCTGAGTTCGAGCTGACCTTTGCCGAGAAGTTCGACAAGGTTGTTGTCAATGATATCTTGGAATATGCCGAGGCCGATGCCCTGGCCATCATACAGGAGTTTTTAAATAACGACAACAAAGACAACTAAAACAACATATCAGTCTTTGACTGATTAGAGAAAGTTGTCTAAGTTGTCATAGTTGTCGTAAATATAAAAAGGTTGTATTTTGAAGCGGACAGGACTCTTTGGGGGATCGTTTAATCCCATCCACAACGGACATGTCTCGCTGGCTCTGCAACTGAAAGAGCAGGCGGGACTCGACGAAGTGTGGCTGATGGTCTCCCCACAGAACCCCCTGAAACAGGCCGGCGACCTGCTCAACGATGAGCAACGCCTGCAGATGGCTCGTCTGGCGGTAGAACATGTGGAGGGTATTGTGGTCTGCGACTATGAGATGCATCTGCCGAAGCCGTCGTACACCTGGAACACCCTTGAGGCTCTCAAACATGACTATCCAGACCGCCAGTTCGTGTTGATGATCGGTGGTGATAACTGGGAACATTTCGACCGTTGGTATCGCGCTGAGGACATCAAGGCCAACTACGAAATCGTGGTCTATACCCGTACGCCTGGTGATTCAGGATTCATTGACATTTCCAGTACCGATATCCGCCGCAGGATCCGTGAGGGTAGGGGCATCCGCCGCTTGGTGCCTAAACCCGTAGCCGATTATATTGAGGAAAACAAACTCTATGATAATAAGGTGAAAAGGTGAAAAAGTGAGGAAGGGAAGATTCAGAAATATTAATCCTTTAGAGTGGGTAGGTTGGCTTTTCACCCCCATCGCAAAGAATGGCGCTTTCTTTGTGTTTATGTTCGCCCTCGGCTGGCTGTGCACGCGACTGGAGTTGATGCCCTATTATCTGCGCGAACGCGGTGCTAAGCCCTATGAATTGACACTGCCTGAACTGTTCCTCGACCTCTATATCATCTGCGTCATCCTGACGCTCATTCGTCCTCGTCACTCTTCTGGCGGTAGCCGACTTTTCACTTATCACTCTTCACTTTTCACCTTTATAAAGGCGTTACTATATCTCTTTTTATATGGCGTGGCCATCGTCGACGTGTTCTGCTACGTCCGCTTTGAGTCCACCCTGACGCCGACGATGCTGATGCTCGTCGCAGAGACCAGCGGCCAGGAGGCCCGTGAGTTCCTCTCTGGCTATATGAGTTTTGCCATCCTTACGACCAACGTGGGCTGGATCCTCTTGCTCATGCTCATTCATATCCTCTGGACCTTTGTCCGTCGCTGGCTGAACGAAATCCGTCAGCAGATGATCCTGCCGAAGGTGAACGAACGTTTTTTGATTGGCTTACAGGCCGTATTAGGCTGCCTCGTGGCCTGGTGTCTCTATAGCAGCATCAGCCTTACGTGGGACAACAAGGTGGCCATGCGACGCCTCTTCTCCTGCAAGACCCTCGGCGATGTGGAGCGGGAGCAGAACCGCAAGGATCACGCGAAGCTCTATCTGCCCGTCTATCGTCTGGCTTTCGGAATCTATGCCAACACCCTGGCCGATCAGCAATTAGAACAGTTGGAGATTGCCGGTGGGGATAAGATACAAGTCGACAGTTGTTGCTTCCGTGTGCCGGACATCGTGCTCGTCATCGGCGAGAGTTACAACAAGCACCACTCCCAGCTCTATGGCTACGACAAGCCCACCACTCCCCGTCAGCTGGCGATGGCCGAGGAGGGTTCTCTTATTCCGTTCTCCGATGTCGTCTCGTCGTGGAATCTCACAAGCTTCGTCTTCAAGCACATGCTCTCGCTTTGGGCTGTCGGCGACAGCGGGGCGTGGTGCGACAAGCCGCTCTTCCCAGAGGTGTTCCGTCGGGCGGGCTATCACGTGACGTTCCTCACCAACCAGTTCCTGCCCCTTGCGAAAGAGGCCGTCTATGATTTCAGCGGTGGTTTCTTCCTCAGCGACTCTGCCCTTAGCCGTCGCTTCTTCGATGAGCGCAACACGACGTTGTACCGTTATGACGGCGGGCTGCTGAAGCAATTGCAACAGAGTGACGGTAAGGGCCGTCTGACGATCCTCCATCTGATGGGATCCCACGTCGACTACTCCGCCCGTTATCCGAAAGCCTTCAGGCAGTTCACCCCCCAGCAGTACGACCGTCCTGAACTGACTCCTAAGCAACTCCAGACGCTGGCCCACTACGATAACTCGCTGCTTTACAACGACTCCATCCTGAAGGCCGTTACCAATCACTTTGCTGATCGCGACGCTGTTGTCATCTATGTGCCAGACCACGGCGAGGAGGTCTTCGACAGCGAACCCTACACATCCGGCCGCCTGCACAATGCCGACATCGACTACCGCCTGGCCCGCAACGAGATGGAGATACCCTTCTGGATCTGGGGCTCGCCCCTATACCGCGAGCATCATCCCTACGGCTGGCTGGCCATACAGGCAGCGAAAGACCGTCCGCTGATGATCGACGCCCTGCCCCATTTGCTCCTCTATCTTGGTGGCATCTCGACACCCCTCTATCGCCCAGAGCTGAACGTCATCAGTCCTGACTACAACTCTCATCGCCCTCGTATCCTCAAAGGACTTACGGACTACGACCAGCTGAAACAAAGTAATCATAAAGCTCAAAGCTCAAAGTTCAAAGTTCAAAGTGAATAACAGCTTACTGACACAGACAGAATGTACGGCGATGCGTGGCATCGCTATCCTTGCCATCATGCTCCACAACTACTGCCACTACGTCAAAGGCATTGCGAAAGAGAACGAATACCAATTCCTCACCAAGCGTTGTGACCGTCTGTGGGAGGCCATCACCAGTCCCGACGAGTTCCTGCCGATGGATCTCCTTTCCTTCTTCGGCCACTACGGCGTGCCCGTGTTCCTCTTCCTCAGTGGCTACGGCCTGATCAGGAAATACGAGACCGCTCCCGACCTCCCAGAGTCCCTGTCCGCCAGGCACCCCTCCCTTTGGGGGAGGTCGGGAGGGGCTTTCCTCCGTTACCATTACCTCAAGCTCCTCCGCATGCTCATTGTCGGCTTCGTCCTCTTCATTATGGTCGATGCCGTCACCCCAGGCCGTTTCCCCTTCCATTGGGACAACATCATTGCCCAGCTGCTCATGTACATCAACGTGCTGCCAGATCCCGACAAGATCATCTGGCCCGGCATCTACTGGTTCTTCGGCCTGATGATGCAGCTCTACATCGTCTATCGTCTCTTGCTCTACCGCCGCAGTTCGTGGTATGTGGTGGCCCTGATTGCCGTCTGTTGGCTCCTGCAGGTCCTCTGCGACCCCAATGGCGACACCCTCAACCGCCTCCGCTATAACTTCATCGGTGGCATGCTGCCCTTCGGTTTGGGAATCTGTTTCGGAAGGAGTGAAGGGTTAGGAGTCGGGAGTCAGGAGTCAGGAGTCAGTAGAATACTGTTGGGGCAGACACTCCCGTCAAAGGTAATCTCCTGTCTCCTGACTCCTGTCTCCTGTCTCCTTCTTTTCTCCATGTCCTTCTCCTTCCACGCCTGGCTGTGGATCCCCGTGGTGGTCATCATCGGCACGATTGCTTTTGTAAAGGCCCTTCCTGCCGTCATACTCAAGTTCTTCGTCTTCTTCGGCACCTACTCCGCCGCCATCTTCGTGGCCCATCCCATCGCCCGCAAACTCTTCATCACCGTCGCCTGGCAGCGTGATGCCTACGACGGCCTGATGCTCTACTTCGTCGCCGCCATCGGCCTCTCCTGGGCCGTCAAACAGCTCATTGACCATCTCCCCTCCCCTAAGATGTAATCATACAGTTCAAAGCTCAAAGTTCAAAGTTCAAAGTTCAAAATGAAACGTGTCTTCGCTTTTGACTTCGATGGGACGCTGACCACCCGCGACACCCTCATCGCCTTCATCCACTACGCCTGTGGCACGCCCCGTTTCCTCCTCGGCTTCCTGCTTCACGCCCCCCTCCTGGTGTTGATGAAGCTGAGGCTCTACTCGAACGGCAAAACCAAGCAGCGCCTGTTCACTTGGTTCTTCCAGGGGATGTCCATCGAGACCTTCGACGCCCTCTGTCAGTCCTTCGCCCTTTCTCATCGCCATCTGCTCAGACCAGACACCGTCCGCCTGTTACAGCAGGCACTCTCCGAAGGCGCCGAAGTGCTCGTTGTCAGCGCCAGCATCGACAATTGGGTGCAGCCCTTCTTCTCTACCTTCCACCATCCACCATCCACCTTCCACGTCCTCTGCACTCAGATCGAGGTCATCGACGGTCGCCTCACCGGCCGTTTCCTTACCCCCAACTGCTACGGCCAGGAAAAAGTCCGTCGCATCCTCGCCCTCCATCCCGACCGTTCCACCTACCATCTCACAGCCTACGGCGACAGTCGTGGTGACCGCGAACTCCTCGCCTTCGCCGACGAAGCCCACTTGGTTAGTTCATAATTCATAGTTCAAAGTTCATAGTATGGGAAAGATGCCAACAGCCCGAGAAGTCATTGCCTATATGGAGTCGCAGCAGAATGAGTCGCAGCGACAGGTGCTCATGCGTTTCTTCAAGACCGGCCCCGGCGAATATGGCGAGGGCGACGAGTTCCTCGGACTCAAGGTGCCCCTGACGCGCGAGGTCGTCAAGAGTGTGGCAAAAGACTTCCCGCTGAGCGAAGTCCCCGAACTGCTCATGAGCCGCTGGCACGAAGTCCGTCTCTGTGGACTGCTCATCCTCGTGGCGAAGTTTGAGAAGCTTGCCACCAAACGCCTCGAAAATGATGAAGCCGCCATCCGCAGTCGCGACGAAATCCTCACCCTCTATCTCCAATACGCTGAGCGTGCCAACAACTGGGACCTCGTCGACCTCTCCGTCCCCAAGATCCTCGGCCACTGGCTTCTCCTTCCCTCCCGATGCACCGCATCGGACTTTCCTATATTCCTATATTCCTTAGACAATAATAATCTCCTTAGAATCTCGCTTCTCGATTCCCTCGCCCACAGCCCCAACCTCTGGAAGCAGCGCATGAGTATGGTCTGCACGTGGAAGACCACGCAGCTCGGCGATCCCTCTTGGTGCCTCCGCTATGCCGAGATCCATCTCCACCATCCCCACGACCTCATGCACAAGGCCGTCGGCTGGATGCTCCGCGAGATGGGCAAGCGCATCTCCATGGATCTCCTCCGCGACTTCCTCCGCCAGCACGCCCACGACATACCGCGCACCGCCCTCCGTTATGCCATCGAACAGATGTCAGAACAGGAGCGGCAATACTGGATGAACATCCAATATTGCCGCAAATGAATACGGGCGATTTTACGTCTGTATCAGCCTGACTTTTCGCCTGTTGTCTGATGGCCTTACTGCGAAGTGGAGCCAGTAGGTGCCCTTGGGCGAACGCTCAGCGAGCGTAAAGTGCTCGCTGAGTCGTGCCTGCTTATTAATACTTACTTCTGTCATAATCTTCAGTTTACGTTTTCCTTATGACGCTGTGTCGCTGCGTAGCTGTGTCACTGCGTCAGAGCATGATCGAACCCGTCTTCCTGTATTTGGCCTTGGTGGTTCCGTTCTCTACAAACTCATCCACTTTTTCGGCCAGACGGTCTTTCAGCAGACGTACTACCCTGGTACGTGCCGAGGCATTGCTTTTCAATGTGAAGCAGCGCATCACATCGTCAACGGTGAACTCATCGGGCAGACGGTTGAACGACTCGATGGTCTTGCCCCTGCGCTGCACATTGGCAGCGGCATCGCGTGTCTTGTCGTCAAAGTACTTCTCGGCCAGTGCCCCAAAGTAATGACGCTGGCAAGCGTACTGGATGTTCACGATCAGCTCTGCGAGTTTCCAGTCCACCTCGTCTGTCTCAAACTCACCACACCAGTAGTCACCCTCCTGATGCATCTTATCCCAATGGCGCATCACGATAAACGGCGCAGCGAAATTCAGGCCATGGTAGGCACAACGTTTCAGCAGCATTTCGTCGGCCTTGGAATCGTTCTCTTTGGCATCAGCCATGCGGCGTGACGTCCAGTCGTAGAGTTCATCGACGATCTTCTGAACCGTCAACTCACCCTTCATACGATCCAGTTTCCCAGCCCAATCCTTCAAGCGATTGTCGCTTTCAAAATCCACCTTCGACTCACGCTCCATCATCTCAAAGTTGGTGGCAGGCAGAGGGATGCAGGTCAGGCGAGTAGCGAGACCGCTTCCAAAGTTCTGCTCATTCACCTTCTTCTTCAACGCAATAGGCGTGCCTGTGTAGATGAAATTCCAGGTCACATAGAAGTCCTGCAAGATCGAATCATTGTTCGAGTAGGCTTGACCGTCTTCCTCGTTGTGGAACGCTTTCAGCTCCAGCGACTGCTTGTCAATCCATGATCCACCCTTCTGAACGGTTACCGTGTTATCCAACTCTGTATCAAACGTCAGTTGGTGCAGCTGCATCAGTTGGCCGTCGATTTCCTCCACGCTGTTCACCATGTCCTGAATGAACTGGGCATTAGAAGTTCGAGCCGGATGCACACGCACGATGACCTTTGGCTTCTTGGGTTTCTCCTTGTTGGCGCCCTTGGTGCGCATCTGTTCTCGATAGGCATTAATCGCATCCTTGCCCACCTTGTCGGCAGCGACGATGGGAGCCGCCAACAGTTTGAACAAACGAGTAGCAAAAGATTTTCCTGATGCAGGATCGCCAATAATCAGCGTCGAATTATTGAGCCTGCGCAACTCTTCTGGACGATGGTAGAACCTATAGGTGCAGCGTGTCATGAGTGTCATCAGCAAGCCACCGCCAACAAACATTGCTGCTGGATATTGGTTCTTCTTCAGTCCCTTCGTAATGTCCTTCAGCAGCGGGAAGTCCTTGCTCAGTTCCTCAATCTGTGCGCCCCAGTCCCAGAGCCAGCGGTTGATGTCTTCGTCGCCAACGACTACCGCCCTTTGCGTCTGCGCCTTCGTAATCTCTTGATACGACCTGCCTGTGGCTTTCTGGATCGCTTCGAGCATCGCCTTGCTGGGCAAACTGCTGGCATATTTCTTCTCCTTCTGCGCCACGCAGTCAGCAGCACTCGCCACTGTCTGCCCCACATTCTCATCCCTCTCGTCGATGATCTCCTTGACCCACGGCTGCGCCTCGACAATGCGCAGCACTGTCTGCTTATCACCATCGAGCATGAGCAGCAGATCGGTGGCCAATTTGAGCGACTCTGTGTGTCGGTTGCTGTCTGCTGCGCATGGCAGCTTGTCTGCATAGCGAGCATCAATAATAGACTGTACATCATAGCTACGCCACATTACAGGGTTCGATACATGCTCAGCGTCCACCTTGCCGTCATTCCCACCCCCATCCACAGCATCCTTACGGGCCACAGCATGAGCCTTAGAGCGATTAGTACTGTCAGCACCAGCATCAGCATCAAATTGATGATGCAGCGGCTGCGTTTTCTTGTCACGATACTGCGGAGTAAACTCCTTGTCGAAATCTTCATCATAATACGTAAAAAGTCGTTCTTCGTCAATAAACAGTATTTCATTCTCCTTAGGAGCGAATGAATTTCGAGTAGCATCGATGCAGCTCTGATCAGGCGCATACCCCAGCACAGCTGCAAACGAGATTTGATTATCAGCCAGGTTGCCTATCTGCTTGTCGGCAATAAAGATGATGCGTATGCCATGACCACTACTGGTGACATGTACCAGTACCACGCGCTTCATCAGTTCCTCATTGGCCTGTAGCTTCTCCCACACCTCCATAGGATTATCCACATGGTCGATATCCAGCATCACCAGTCCGTTCAGATGACAGCCTTTCAACACTCGCCTGGCGCCCTTCTTGGTCTTACCATCCTTGGTCTTCACCGTTGCTTCATCAAACTGATAGCAGCAGAATTGGAACGCTGTCAGCGATTTCTTCAGGTCGTCAGCCCAAGCCAACAGTTTCTTGTCGAGCGGCTTCTTCTGCCACTTCTCCTTACCTGTCTTGGTCTTCAATTCGCGAATTGTCTTGAGCATAAACTTCTGATAGTCCGTATGCTCAGCCCACTTCTGCATGGCCTCCTCGTCGTTGGCCTCAACGGCACGCAGAATGTCCCTGCGAGTGTCGATATTAAAGGATGTCGACGACTTGCGAATCTCCCTCCAGAAGTCCTTTTTGCCGCACTCGGCGACAAAAAGGCTCTTAGTATCTTTCTGATATGTAAACATATGTCTTACAATGTTTGAAGGTCCGTAATATAGAAGGCGTTTTCATGGCGATCATTGTTGTCGCCCCATGTGCGATGCTTCCAGAAGCCCTTAACAATGTAAGGCATCCCCTGCTGGAACTGCGTGTCACGGTTCTTCGAAGCCAGTTCACCAGTCATCTCACCATAGATCACGTCACCACCGCGCTTCATTGTCACGCCACGGCTCTTGAAGTATTCAGAGCTGCCGTCCTGCTTCTGATACTGGCGCTCAGCGTATGCGCCCACCGCGATAATAGTCACTAATGCTTCCATCACGTATTGATTTTTGAGGTTTAACAAAATTCTATCAGGTCAAGTTCCTTGTCGATGAGCGCATTCTTTGCATCTTGGTTGTGCTCGTTGAGCAACTCGATAATCTGCGCCATACAGAAGTCCTTCGGAAAACTGCCGAACACCTTGATGCGCTCCATCGACTCCTTCACCCAGCCCCAAGGCAACTTCTTCACCAGACGGTCTTTTTCTCGCACTCGTGCCTGGCGGTTGTACGCCTTGAAGGTTAGCTTACCTGTGTTCTGATCCACGTACAGAACACCTTCCACTCGCTTGCCATTCATGAGTTGGTTCATCAACTCAATGGCATTCAAAACATATACATTCTTTCGCATAATCTTATCGAATTAATGAGCTTTGGAAAGCGGGGTTTTAGTTGAGCTCATTTGTCCGGACACATTTCCTCGCTCATCCTCCGACTCGGTTATTGCTTTTTATAGGAAACTAATCTCCGTAATTTCTCGTAATTGTCCTTAATATTATTATGGTTAATTATGATTAATTATGGTCATTCGTTTCTTAAAATCCTCATTCGTCTTCCAAATTCTTCAGAATTTTCTTGAACTCCTTGGCGCCTACTGCGGTGTTCAGGTCAAGAAACATATAGCCACACTTCTGCTGCTCATGTTCCTCTGCCTTGATCTCCTCCAGCATCTCCTCGGCTTCCTTAGTGAATTTTGGTGTCAGGATGTCGAACATCGCCATGGCGTCGAAGCCCTTATCCTTAGCAAAGACCTTCAGATATGCCGCCATCTGCGACAGGGCATAGGTCCTTACGAATGATCCATAGAAGTCGAACCCCAAACCCATCATCTGTCTCGCCAGCTCTACTCCCAGTTTCTCACCCTCTTGGCACAGCATTGCCATCTGTTCAAATGGCAGCTTCACACCATCTACAGGGTTCTCATCACGATCATAAATCATCTTGTTCAGACCGTTACCAATCTTGATTTTTTTCTGTTTCATAAATGTTTAAAAATTAATTAGTTACTATTTGAAACTAATTTCCGTAATTTCTCGTAATTGTCCGTAATAGTATTATGGTCAATTATGATTAATTATGGCCATTCGTTTCTTAATCAATCACTATCTCTGTGGTGCCTTTAAGGCGCACCACGCCTCCCCCTTTACCGGCATTCTTCATGCCGTCGCTCATCTGCCACTGCTTGCACTTGAACTTCTGTTCCACCACCATCATCTTCAGTGCACAGAACCTTGTGCCGTCATTCTCAACACACTTGTGCTGGCAACTTGCGCAGCAGCGCTTCACTTTCACGTCGTAAGAATTTCTTACGCTCACGATTCTCATACTATTCATAGCTCTCATATTTTAAAATGTTCGTAACTTCGATACTTTCTGCTTCTTCATCCGGCTCGAAAATCGCGGCCAGATCTATCAGCGTTCCAACGTAAATAATTCTTCGTTTCATAACTTTTTTATTTTGCTTTTGTTTCTGATTTCTGATGCAAAGGTAGGGCGTTTTTCAATGCAAAATATGTATTTTTTCGAGTTATCAAGGCCCACTATACGCCACTATACGTACAGCCTTTTTTCACTATACGCACTATACGCACAGCCTACTTTTGGATACAAAAAAAGCGAGCAGAAATCAATCTGTTCGCTTAATATCCAGTCTGTTTTGACTGCTAAATCGTCTTCAGCCGCTTATATACATCTATTATTATTTTGGCATTCGCAGCGTAACGGTTCTTGTCGCCCTTAAACCTGTTCTTCCAAACAGTAATCTCGTTCAATGGCGGCAGCTTCTTACCGTCCATATACCATGCACTGGCTTCCCTGCCCAACAACTGCGTGTAGTTATGGTATCTGGCTTCACCCTCCTTCGTCACATCAATCCTCGTCAACAAGTCAGGCGCCAACGCCTCCATATCAGCAAAGAAATCAGCATAGCCGCCCATTACAGCCAACTGCTGTTTGTAATAGCGGTAGCCAGCATAGATGCAGAACCACCCACGCCCGCTGGTCGTGTCTATCTGCTGCGCCACTTCTCTCAGCATCGCTATCAGTTTGGGCTGTTTCTCCTCAGAGCCAAACGCCACCATGTCGAAGAATTGCAACTGTCGAGGCACAAACACCTCCGTAGCATCAGCCTCCTGAGCTTTCTGCTCTTCAGACGATACTACCAATGTCTGAAACGTTGCCCCTGTCTGGTCACAGCCGATATTTGCCATGCCATAGACCACTATGGGTTGCTGCACATTATCATGATTCTTATCGTCCATGCAATTCATATTTCGTTCGTCTCATCCGATTGTTTGCTCTCCAGTTTCGATGGTTTTGCCGCACCATCAGTCCCTGGCAGATAGTTCTTAAAGTCAGAATACTTTTGGTCACACCCAACATTTGCAGTACTTCCAGCCTGAGGATAGACCTTGAACTCGTTAGTCTTCTTGTTCGCCGCCTTCTCCATAGAGTCAAGTATCTTGTCCTGCTTCGCCTCCTGCCTGTCCTGCAGCTCCTTCTGCTGGGCCAGTATCTGCTCCTCAATCTTAGGCGCAGACTTCTGCCATTCAGGATGCCAAGCCAGCAGCGTAGATACGCCTCCAAACATCCCTAAGGCAATCTTAGTTGGGAATTTCAGAAAAGAACTTGTCAAGTCCTTCATCGAGAACTTGCCAGACTCAGGCATACACATATCATAGTCTGCCTCCACCATAGGCTTCATCTCGATGCCCAGCTCACGGCATGTCCTCTCCCTCAGCACCAGCAGCGAGAGAATCGTGGTCAGGGCAGATCTGGGGATACAAAGGTAATACAATTGTGAGAAGATTGCTTCCATGTGGCCGATGTTCTGATACAGATTACCTGGCAACTGGCGGAGCAAGTCATCGATCAATTGCAGACCGCCCCATAGCTGGCCTTTCGTCTGTTCGCACCAACGCCCCCACATTGTAGCGGCCTCTACTGAATCCACCAGCCGCGGCCACCACTTAAGCGTGCGCTCTTCCAGCCGATGGAGGCTACACATGCCTCCACTCTGATGCTTCAACTCGCCGGCCAGCTCACGCACCTCTTCACGTGTCGACTCCGCCAGCAGCTTGATATATAGCTCTCGCTGACGGCAGGCCTCATGGCTCATGTCGTGGCGGCTGCCTTCCATCCAGATGCCCAGATACGTCTGGAGCTCTGTAATGTCCACATCTGCCAAACACGGCAACAGTTCCTCTTCCAGTATGAACTCAGCCTCCTCTTCTGCGTGCAGGGCATCCATGGGCGGCAACAGGGGAATGTCCGTTTGCCACTCATTCCAGTCAAAGCCTGGCTCCTGTGTACTGTCGTCAACAGCCTCCTGACATTTCAGCGTGACAAAGAGATAGCCATGTTTATCCACCACGACTTCGCTGATGTCCGCTGCCAGCATACCCCGTTTCGACTGGCTAATCATCGTGCGTACCTTGTCGCGTTGATTCTTCCACACGTAACCTATCTTATTACCCATCGCACGGGCCATCACGGCCAGATGGTCATTCGGATTCGTTGGCTCAAGCTTCAGCACCACGCGCGGCCTCATGTCCCTGAGGTTCGAGAGCATGCCGATGGTGCGAGCCCACATCTCAGGTGTCTCAGGATCACCAAACTTGTAATCCGGATTGCACGCGTATTGCGCTCCTAATATCTTGATGTTATATTCTATCATCTCTTAGAAAGGATCTTTAATTTCCAAGGTGCAAGGGTCCCAAGAACTACTGAGTAACATTAGATAATAGATATACCCCGTCGTGATGACGGCAGAACTAACACCACCATTCAAACAACTTATATTCTCTGATAAGATGATATTAACTATTGCGCTTTTGTACTAGTTAAATATTCTCCAAATCATTCATTAGTCTTATCGCAGTCTCATCAAAATTATCTATGTTGTCCACCACTTCTTTATCAGCGAAATCCATTGGCCCATAGATTATATCGTTCTCATCAAGTAATCTTTGTAGTTCCACAATGTAGGCTTGCATACTTTTGATGGTTACCTTTAGTTTCCTCAATTTGAATTTCCTTAGCGGATATTCCTCCTCTATGAGACTTTTCATTCTCTCTACTTTCTTATTCGTGGCGTTTTTCTTCTTTTCTTTCAGTTCTAACTTCAGTTGATTTATTTCCGTTCTGAGATCATTGATTACCTTAGCAGGTTTAGAATCACCTACAACCCCACTGTCAGTATAGCCATTAGCAACCAGTATCTCTTTCAGCCTTATCACCTCGCCCTCTAAGTGCTTTGCATACTCAGCCATCTTACCCCATTTTACCTGATCTTTCCTATATGCGTCAATGATATACTTCATCCTCACCTCGTAAGGAATTTCCTCATCACCCAATATTTCCTTGGCGGTCTTGGGCCTCTTTTCTTTTTTCTTTCTCTTTTCTTCCGGCCTCTTCTTTTCGATGACTTCTTTTAATTTGTCCAGCTCACTTTTCAGTTCCTTATACTCCTCTTCCAACTCTGCATACATCTCTTGCAGGACTTCTAAATCCATGTCTTCAACATCGTTGATGTATCTGAACGTGAGCAAACCGCCCAATGCTTTAAAATTTACACTCATATCTCATCAAAAATTATTGTTCTTTAATAAAATATTCCAATATTGCTATTTGAACCATACCATCCTCTAATTCGAAGCCGTATATTTCACCTAAGGCAGGATCGTCGAAGTAGTCATTCCACTGCTCAAAGACATCCAACGGATCCACCCTGCCAAGAAAAGGCATTTCACAGAAAGCCTTTACGATCTCTTCAAAATCCGCATCATATCCATTACTGAATACAGCATACTCATCCTCTTCTGCATTATAAAGGATCATCACTACAACCTGATTCCTCTTTATTGCAGCTCGAACTTCTAATAAGAAGTCATCTCTCTGTTCATCTTTCTTTTCTACCATAACATTATTATATTATCATCATCAAAAGTTTAATTTACACATAGTAACCCCCGATGGAATTGCTTCTCATCGGGGGATTATCATTCCAATTCTAATATGAGAGTGGCAATTTCGGCCACAAAATTAAGGGTAACATGTTCCAAATCATGGTGCATGTTAGAGAAATTTGCACTATTTCTCGTAATTTCTTAGTGCATCGGCTAACATTTGGTGTATTTTGTCTACTAATGACTGTGGTTTGAGCACTTGGAGGCGATTGCCTCGTGACAGGATATAACCGCAGAAGTCCAATGTCGGACGGACATAACACTCAAAGTCCGTATAACCATCCCCACTGCCAATCTCCATTTGACTTTGATGAACAGGAAGATCGCGCAAATAAAGACTCTCATCACCGTATGCACGAAGGACAATCCGCTCAACTGGCATTTCCTCCATCCTTACTACGCCGTAGCACTCGCTGAAATAGTCCTCTGCATCAAAATCTTCATCCAGTTCAAAAGTCTCATTGCTGATTATAAGTTCTTTAATCCTGTCGAATGAGAAGACCCTGAATTCGCCAGATTCATATCTGCCTAAGACATACCATCGCCTGTGATACAGTTTGATGCAATAAGGGGCCATCACATACTCTTTGGGCTCTTCCGCACCATATTTGTGATAATAGATATTGATGAGCCTTTTCTTCTTCATGGCATTGATGATCGGCTCCAAATAGCCCTTTGCAGAAGGTATTTCTTCAAGGAGTATGCGCTTCTGAAGGCTCAGGCTTTCGCTGATGACATGATTGACAGACAGAGTAGATATCATCCAGTTCTGGATACTGTCCTTAGTAAACACTTGGGGATTATCTATAAAATATTTATAGCCGTTCTTCCTGTCACACTCGATGCGGATGCCGAAGATGTTCTCGATAGCATTCCTATGGCGGATGAAAGTGTTGCGTAATATCTCCACACCACCACTCATTTCCGTCTTGACCCACTTGCGGTTGATCTCCTCTAAAGTGATGTTACGAGCCTGGTAGATGGTATCCACCAGCCAAATGTATTCCTTAAAAAGAATCGGTGTAGACATATAGAATTATGAATAATCAATTATTTCTTGCTATAAGTCCTGTTCTTATTCCCTCCATGGGGTTCCAGATAGCCAAACTCAGTAAGTTGGCGAAGATAGCGCTTGGCAGTGGTGGCATTGAAGCCGAAATGACCGACAATCTGCTCGGTGGTAAATTCGCCTTTATCGACCACAAATTCCAAAATATCGACCAGTTTCTCTGCCAAAGAGGGCTTTATCGACCATTTATCGACCATTTTCTTCTGCAAATCCTGTTTATCGACCATTTTCTCTGATGTGGTCTCAATATAGTGGTCGATATCTACTTTCAGATGTTGGCAGTGTAGACGAGTCATACAGTTGATGAAGATGTTGATGTCTTCGTTCTCGCGAGTATCTATCAGAGCCTGTATATACTCTGCTTTGTCCTCTTTCAGGACCTTGGTCGGCAATACATCATACTCCATTTGCAGCAGATTCATTAGCAGGCGGCAGGTGCGCCCATTTCCATCAGCCCAAGGATGGATGGTCACCAACTCGAAGTGCGCCCAGAAACTCAGCTCGTAGATAGCTGCAACATCCTTTATGTCAATGGCTTTACGACGACGATTAAGTTCCTCGCAGAAAGTAGCCAGACGTGCAGGCACTTTCAAGTATGACATATATGATTTACCTCCTAATCCTGCTGTAACATTCAGTTTGCGCAGTTCGCCCTTAGCTGCAGAGAAATCACCGCCAGCAACGTGATACTCACTCCCTGTTCGAGCCATAACCTTCGAAGCCAGCAGAACGAGCCAGTCTGTCGTAATATCTTCATGCTGCTTAATCCATTGCATGCCATAGTCGTAAGCCGCCTTCAAGTCAAGGTTCATCTGTTGCTCCATCATCGTGCGCTTACTGCTGGTGATGCCCTCATCAAACAGTAGCTGTGCCTCTACCTCCGTCACCGTTGAGCCTTCGATAGCCGTTGAATGCGTAATGATGGAGTAAAGATAGAACTTCTGGTAGTCTATCTGCTCTGATATACCCAGCTCCTTATGCCGCTGGAGCAATCGCAACAATAAGTCTTTATCTTCTTTCGTCATATTTCGTTTGCAAAGTTACAAATTATATTTCACACATCAGCCATCAGCCCTCATACATCCGACATCTTTCAGCCATATTTAGTTTGCAAAGTTTATCATTTATTTCGAAATAATCACAAGAACCATACCAATGATTTTACATTTGTGTTAGGTGTCAGGACTGCCACATTCTGATTCCATCTTTATACTATCTTCTGGCATTCCCTTAACAATGAAATTCAAGAAACTATTGGCTAAACCTGTTCGTTTATACAAGAAAACGCCTTCTGGATGCAACAATCTCCTGTTACCGCCGCGTTTATTTAAGCTTTCGTATTCTTTAGCACTTATTTTATCAACAAGTCCACAAGGTTGCAATTGCCAGAGGTGTACCTGAATTACTTCCTTATTATAACTTTGTCCGATTGTCTCCACAAGCCTTTTTTCTGTGGTATAATAACCTAAATGCTTAAGAATATAAATACTCAGATAGTCTAATTGATCAAGTAAGTTCATATAAATAGACTTGTTGCTGCAACCTAAACTATCAGGATGAATACATGCCATTATGTACGTGGCGTACATTTTACGTTTTTCTGCGTTTAATTCATCTTTAGCCTTCTGCAATGTCGGCAATATATCATCTTTGAATACAGGTGGGTCTACATAAAGCTTCCCATGTATCTGCTCTTCAACAAAAACTATTTTATCTTTCAACTCGCCCAACACATCAATAATGTTATTGACCTGCTGCATGTTTAAATAGTCACAAAAGCCATTTACCAATGCAGCCATAAGATTAGGATTGACGACAAATTTGAGGAGTTGATGTGAGATGAACTCCGCGCCAGATGTCTTTGATATTTTGATGTCGCACATATCCTTATTTTAAGTATTTGTCAAGAATAGCCTGTTTGCGAGCATTACATTCAGAGAGTTCCACCTTTGCTGCTTGTATTTTATTCTCATACTGTATCAATTGCTTTGCAGTTCTTTCCTGAATACTCAATTCTTTAGGTATTCTAATCTTTATATCTAATAACTTCTGAACTGACAATCCTGGCTGGGCGCGACCAGTAGAATATTGATTCAGGTTCATCTTGTCTAACATATACTTAAACCATAATGAATCTACCAAATGATTAGGATATACAACAACAGCGTGTTCTGTTGCATGGAACTGCCCATGAACCATACATACATTCCCACAAAGGGCACCTTGGCGTCCAATTAAGATATAATCACCATCGTTAGTAATTGTATCTGTATAACCTCTTAAGCCATTACCACCATAACATGGATATTTATATATATCGGTTGGCTGATCCACAATTCTATTAGCAGGTACAAATTTTCCAGCTTTCATGTCACATATTTCAGACAACCTCAATTCTATTAATTCACCCACGTAGTCTTTATTGGTAGATTTTTCGAAACACTCATCTATTTTCTTATTAAGAGTATCAATTAGAGCACCTTTCTCTTTACACATGTTGTCTTGTTCAATGTAATCTTTAATAAGAATAGATTGAATACTATATGGAATTAAAGGTATCTCAAACTTTAGGATTGTTTTTTTATCACCTCTTGGCATTTTGACACCTGTTTTCCCAACCATCATGTAGTCAAAGAAAGTATCAGAAGAAAGGACGATATTAAGATACTCATCATGAATATCGTCTCTTCTTATATTTCTAAATACAAGGACATCGTTAGAGCATCCACCATCTCCATCTGCCTGCCAAATTTTCTTCAAATTTGGTCTTATGTTAGAAATGAGGATATCACCTTTTTTGTATTCTGTTGCCTTCTCGATATTTGGTACACCTTCGAAAGGCAAAACACCGCCACGATTCTGCAACATGTTATCTGTCGTTACATAAGTCGAAGCATCTATATCGGTAAGCGCAACTTTCGTTTTTACATAGGGTGCTATTTTACCTAATCTCTCTGTCGGATATTTTGTTTCTAACTTTGGATAGGCAAGTATTGCTTTCGTTTTAATGACCTTGTCAAAATCTACACGCGAGAAATCAAGCAAATCAATTAGCGAATATAGTTCAACTATTCCATCTGCTGATTCTCCCACTTCAACTTCCTTCAGATTGAAATTTGCCCTGATAAGAACATTAACCTTTGATTCATCATCAAGATTAAGCGGATTGAAGAGCGGCGTAATGATACCATTGACACCTTTTATTTGATTGATTGTATCATCATCGGCTTCTTCATCATCAGATGATTTCTTTTCTGCACCAGTATTAAGATAATGAATGCCTTCGTCCCCCTTTCGATTACTCCATTCATAGCCCAGGAATTTCTTTTCTTTTGCTTTATCTTCTGGACTTTGCATTACTAATACTGGTTGTGGATTGGTCGCAGCTAACATGAAATAGTAAAGTTTCTCTTTTTCTATCTCACGAATAAACTGGAGAGTAAAACGGCGAATATCTTCATCTTGGCCTTCAAATGTCTTTTGTTTGAATACCTTGCTCTTAACGAAACTCTGAGCATTGTCACGGACTTCTTTTGCTTTGGTAGCCAATGCGGTAGAAGCAGAATTCTTTCCCTGCTTGTGAATATTGAGCGCATTAACATACTCCTGAACGATTTCTGCATTCAAAAAAGTGTCTGTCAGTTGACCTTGCATCATAGCAACATAATCCTCGCGAGATACTCCTATCCGTTTTACATAATCATCAAGAAGGGAAGCATCGTTGTAGAATTCATCATCATCCATATTGCCAGCAAACCATGCGTCAATACGGTTTTGTATATGATTTGCCACGTCAGGCTCGATTGCTTTTCTTCTTAAGAATAAAGCAACCGTACTGGTATTTGTCTGGCCAAATGTATTAGGACCAAAACAACAGATAGAAACAATATCAAAGTTCTTTAGCAACAGTTCCCTTGTGCGCATATAAAGACCACCCTTTGTAAGAATACTTGAGGGCAGAATAATTGTTGCAACACCACCTGTATCCAGCAACTGAGCAGCGCGCTCAATGAAAAAGGTTTCGATGGAATTGTTTTTCTCCGTGTTGCTAACATACTGAGAAAGAGTAAATCTTTGGCGTTGTTCCTCACTTAGGGTTTCAAGAAAACCTGATACAGCGTATGGCGGATTTGCAATGAGTACCTTAAACGTGTGGTCTTTAACATCTGGAACGTCAACTAACGCATCAGAATAGTGAATATGTATTCCATCCATTCCATACATAAATGCTGCTACTTGGCTGACCTTTGAGAGTCGATAGTCTTTTTCTATGCCAATAATCTGCTTGTAGTAGTTTTCTATGTCCGAGTTCTTCAACTCTGTCACAATGGGCTGAATTTGTCGTGCGTATTCCGTCAAGAAATGCCCAGAACCACAAGCATAATCAATGGCCCTAGGGATAGAACTGCTTTCTTCTAACAAACTTCTCAGTGGCAATGAAGACACCAAGAAACGAACAATGGGTATAGGCGAGAAAAACTGGCCTTCACTTTGATGTACCCCTTTATTCAGGAAACCTTCGAAAAGGTCGCCAAGAAACTGGTTGTCTTTATTACTTGTCAGATAGATGCCTTGTAGCATACTAATGACATCCTTCAAGATGACCGCATTTTGGAAAAACAAGTCTTCGTTGTGAACATCAAGAAAAGCGAAGGGATTATTATTGAAGTATTTCAGTTGCCGGAAATATCGTTTGATAGTTTCTTTTCCCTCATCTGCCTTTGATGTTAGGAATGCAAAAGCATCGTCTATCTGTTGATTCTCTACATAGGTAACTTCATCCCCAAAGAACTCTTTCATTCCTTGACGATATAAGATGTTCAGACGGTCTTGCAAAGAGAAATAATCATCGTATGCAGCTCCCTTCCAAAGAAGGGTCAGCTCTTTGGCATTATATTTCTCGTCGATAATCTTGGAAAGGAAAAGATTAACCAACTTATCAAATGCATTCTCATGGCTCGATATGGTATGCTTTCTTAAAATAATAGCAAACTCGTTGTATTTTCGCTCAAGAGAATATTCATCTATTGTTTTCAAATCATCGAGACTGTAACTCTTATTGCCTATGTTAAATGCTTCAATACCTTCTTCAAGTAATCCACGTGTATTGAAATCTTGCTTATAAGTCTGTTTCCACACATTGAAGAAGTCGTCACTACTTCCCTGTTCGTCTCTCAATTGCTGAAAACTCCTTAGTTTATTGTCAGTTCGTAGATATTCTTCGTTGTCTACCAATGAGATAATGTGGTAGATGTTTTCGTATTTATGCTCCTTATGACCATCTTTTGTATATTCAGGATAGTCGGCTGCAAAAAGACAAAGATATTTGGCTTTACGATAGGTGTTGAAATAGCGGAATAACTGGTCGCCATTACGCAATGTTTTTGCCCAATGCTTGCGAAATTCATCGTCTTTCTTCTGAGTTATATCAGCAGTCTTGCACTCAATAATTAAATATTCATCACCATCATTGTTCTTAACGAGAATATCACAATATCCTTTGTCCGTTCCTGAATAGTTTTTTCCTTCTAGTTTCAAATGATGTGGTAAATAACCTATGGTAAATAGTTGAGCCACACAAAGGAAAACCACAAAACTCTCTTTTTGATGAGAATCATGTGTAGTATTTCGGTCAGCTATAACACCTGATGGATAGTTGAACTCACCAGACAGCGAATTGTATTCTAAAAAGAATCCTTTTTCATCAGTACCATAGTGTCGAGAATAGACACCTCTGTTTTCTGTGAATCCAAATTCATTTAGTAACAGAATGCTTGTGAAATTATCGTTTGAAATCATATAAAATTACTATTTCTTTTCTTTCTCTTTTCTTATATCATCTAATACTTTCCCGTTATATGAGAAATATTTGGCACCCTGATAGGCGCCAGAGGTGTTTCGATGTTCCTCAGGCATGAAGGTACCAACGAAGGGTGAAAGTTTATAGATGCGACCTTCGTATTCGATGCTGTCATCGGAGGCTACTTTCACAACAAGACCCGTTGGGTCGAAAGTGACTTGTTCGCCAATCTTGATGCCACACATGGAGAACTTAAAACGGGGGCGTTTCACCTCTCGCTTCTGTGGTTCCTTGTGTTCGCTTTCCACGATGGGCTTGTTATCTTCGTAAAGTGTAACTTCGGCATCGTCTATCGCGCTGGCAATATCGCGGAAGATGTCGAGGGCCATCTGTGGGGCTACATTGAAGAACTCGCGGTTTTGGCGAATGCGGAGATCAGTAAGGCGATCAATGGTCTTATGCACCAACTTCTCAACCTCGTTGTATTTCGTGGTCTTCATTGTGGCGAATATCTCGAAGGGCAGGGGAACGGCAGTATTGTCCAGTTCCTTGCTTCTTACATCCACAGGACGTGAACTCTTGCCAATCTTCACCCAATCCTCGCGAAAGCTGGGATTAGTCAGTATGTAAACGTAGCCAGGTTCTTTGTTGCTCATATTTACTTTCTATAATTATAATCCAAATGATTCTTTTGTAGCCTTTAAGGTGTTTTCGCCAACGGTATAAGCATAACAGGCTGCTGGCATGAAATGCAAGATGCCGTATGGCATTTCTTTTTTCCCCATTTCTGTGATAGAGGTAACGATGGCGTGAGTAAGGCCATTTGTCTTCATGAATGTCTCAAGGGATTTCAGTTCTGACGACGGATTGGCAAATGGCTTATTTGACCATTTTACCTCTACAGCCCATTGCGGTTTCTGTTTTGCCTCGTTGATGCCAACAATGTCTACTTCGCCTTTTTTCTTGTTGCCTTCATTCCAGTTGGCGTATGCAATGTTTGCATTTCTGGGAATCCATTGTGCATAAATGGCTGTTTCTACCATATTGCCGATAACCTCATCGTTCTCGTCAATAGGCTGGAAAAGTGCACAGCGTAATGAAGGATTTGTAAGATATAACTTGAATAGCATCTCGCGTCTGTATTCCTTTGCCGTATCATCAGAACGACGAATCTTCTTTACCAAGAAGGCAGCCTCTAAATATTGTATGTATTTGCGAAGCGTGTCCTTTTTGACGCCAGAATCTTTCGATAGCCCCTCGTATGAAAACTGTGCCCCTGAATGGTAGGCAATCATTGTGAAGAGCGAGTTTAATTCCTGAACATCGGTAATCCCGTAAAGACTTGGCAGATCTCTTAATAACACTTTGTCGACGATGTCGTGTCTGATGAACTGTCCTGGATTCTCCTGAATGCGTTGAGAGAACACCACCTCAGGATAGCCACCATAATTGATGTAGTCGATAAACAACTTGTTCAGTTTGGAGATGTCTATGGTTGTATTCCCTGTTATGTTACCATTAGCCCATTCGATTTCCATAGGCAGCATTAACTGGGCGTAATCTTTCAAATGAACATATTCATAAAAAGTTAATGGGGGCAGATGGAAGTCTGTAAACCGTCCTGCGCCACTCTCGTCACTGCGCTTTTTCAACTCTGCAGCAGCGGAGCCGGAAGCAACAAACTTAACATTGTGATAAGTGTCGACCAATGATTTCAGATTTACCTCCCAATCCTTCAGATACTGTATCTCGTCAAAGAATACATAGAAATGTTCCTTGCTATCACTCTTGCCTAATGCCTGTTTTGCCAAATTGAAAAGTTGCTCCAACAGTATCTTATTATAAATAGGTGTCTCCACTGATATGTAGATGATGTTCTGAGGAGAAACGCCGTCAGCAATCAAGCGTTGAATAGTGTGATAGAGCATAACGGTCTTTCCAACTCGACGTGGCCCCATCAAAATGATGGCACGCCTAATCTCTGCCTCTGTCACTAATGGATAAAAGATATCGAGATACAAACGGGGATGCATATTGGCGTAATAACTTGCAATCTCATTCTCTGTCCACCATGGATTATCCACGCGGAGTCTTCCTATAATCTGTTTTTCTATTAACTCGTTATACAACATATTATAGATTTTAGACTGCAAATGTAAGCATTATTATTTAAAAAACCAAATTTTTATCAAAATAAATAGATTTAATTCTTCTTAAAAGATGAATTTGGAACAAAACGGGTCATGTTTTTATTAATTTTTAGGAGAAAAATATAACTAAAATAATGTGTTTCAATTTTAGAATATAATCTCAAGATGTTGATTTTCAACATATTGCACTCATTATATATGTTAAGAAGGTTTCAATCTGCTTAATCTATATATTTTGGAAACTAAGGAAGATTTTGAGAAAAAAGTAAAAATAATCGTCTTGATAGGTCAAGTTTTAAGGGTGTTGGCGCGATTTGTCGCCTGTGGGGATGGTTTGTAATTGCTTAGGGCCCGCATCGCTGCGAGCCCTAAGCATATCATGCAATCTTCATTTCAATATCGTTTTCAGAAATTGATGATGGAGCTTGCTTTATTCCTCTGAGATTCCTCCTACGCCACTCCGATGCGTGTTCTTCACCTTCGGATGCCCTGCATACTTCAGAGACCCCACACCGCTCACCGTGCCGTCGATCCGCTCGGAGGCATAGCATGTTACGCTGCCCACACCTGACACGTCGGCTTTCACATTCAGGGCTTTCAGTTCTTTTGCACGGATGCTGCCCACTCCGCTGCACACCAGTTTCACATCGTCGGCCACACCGCCAATCTGGATATCGCCCACACCCGAGTTGATCACCTCCAGTTTGTCGGTGTCCAGACTGCCCATACTCACATGCGACACGCCGCTGTTTCTCAGAGCTGTCAGGTCGGAGGTATATACCGTGATATGCACGTTCCTGACATCAATGTTCACCTTCTTAGCCAAGTCGATCACCAAGCGTCCGTCCTCGCTGTCAAACTTAAACAGATCGATATAGTTGTCGGGGGCCTTCAGCTCCACCACGCCGTTCTTCTCCTCGTTCTGTATGATCTCCACGTTGGCCACGCCCTTCACGTCAATCTTCTCGAATGGCTGCAGTTTGTACGTCTCAACCACGATGGTCTCACTTGCATCCACCTTCTCATACCCCATGACTTGAACGTTCGAACACGCTGCCAAAGCCATCACACACACTACTAAAAACAGAATCTTTTTCATATACATTTTACTTTTTAAATTGTTAATTCTTTACCGATTAGACGTATCTCACCCCCAAAAAGTTGCAAAGCATTGGCAAAAAGTACAGCAAAATGTACACACGCCGTATCACCGTATCACCGTATCATAAAGCAAAATCAAATGTGAAGGATAAGAAGCCTATATGTATTATATTATATATAAATTATAATTTATATATAATATAAATAGAATGTAAAGAAATATTCAGAAGTTCAAAAATCGAAAATGTTACGGTGATACGGTGATACGGCGTGGTGTCAGCGTAGGGGAAATAGGCGCAATTATGCGCAGACAGGTCGAGAATACTGCAATCTCATAGTTTGAACTATTCATCGAGGGAGATTGCAGTATTCTTCGTGCGGGCGTGCAAGGAAAGGGATTTTTAGAGCGGATTGCAAATCCTGATATTCCATGCAGCCGAATTGCAAATTCGACTGAACAGGAGTAGATTTGTAAACAATTCGGATTTGCTATGATGCGATGATCATGGAGTTTTGTTGTACTATGAGTGAGTTGTTTCAGTGCAGTTTCGTTCGGTTTTGGATTTGTAAATTGCTGATATTCAGCGGTTTCGGAATTTGAGAGCAAAATAAATTTGGAACAAATCTGAAAAAGGCTTGTTTTGCATCGAGAATTTTCGTACCTTTGCACTCGTAAACAAGTTCAGGTGAGAGGTGAGATGAAGATGGCGCCTGTTCAGACCACCCCAACCCCTCCTAACTCAGGAGGGGAAAAAGTTACCTGAAGCGCGGGATTTCGGCCACCCGATGTAGCTGGCCGAGTGAATCTAATACCATAAAAAACAAAAGAAGTATGGCGAAGATTATCTATGAAGTGTACCAGAACCAGAACGAGCACAATGCTGCTTTCGGCAAGTGGTACG